>Ga0302266_10000134_pt1 | contig 73976 bp, 66 predicted proteins | sample III_Bog_E1_2_FD_194559 | JGI IMG/M metagenome (GOLD analysis project Ga0302266, IMG submission 194559) | Peat permafrost microbial communities from Stordalen Mire near Abisko, Sweden - III_Bog_E1_2 | ecosystem: Environmental > Terrestrial > Soil > Wetlands > Peat | place: Sweden: Abisko...
GCGGGAAAGCTCCTTTCAGACTTTGCCTTCGTTGGCATTTCGGAGCGGTTTGAGGAAAGCATGCAGGTTTTCTCGCAGGAACTCGGTTTTAGGAGCGTGGAGAGCATCCCGCGAAAAAATGTGAACCCCGATCGGCGGGAGGAACACTGCTGCCTTTGCAAGGGGGACCGTTCTTACATTCTCGAGCGCAACGCTGTTGACCTCGAATGGTACCAGCAGGCATGCCGCCACCTCGACTCCGTGGGGAGATTGAGGTCAAATAGGGTAGCCTGAGCGCGTGTACCGTCCAAATCGGCCGGCTCCGATGCGTGATTGATGCATCTGTGGCGGCGGCAGGAACGTAGGTAGGGTACGCAACCCGGCCAATGGACTTATATCAACTGATGAGGCATCATATCATTATTGAGAATAAATAGTTATGACACGATTGGCCATCATTGGAACAGGCATTGCAGGGCTTGGATGCGCCCACTTTCTCCATAGGGAATATGAAATCACCGTTTTCGAGCAAAACGGATATTCCGGCGGCCATGCCAACACCGTCATCGTCAAAGAGCCGGTAACAGAGAAAGCCCTTCCCCTAGACACCGGCTTCATGGTGTTCAACCGCGTCACCTACCCGCTCCTGAACCGGCTATTCGACAACCTTGGCGTCGTATCCAAGCCGACCGAGATGTCATTCAGCGTGCGAGACGCAGAATCCGGCCTGGAGTATTGCGGGTCGTCCTTGAACCATCTTTTTGCACAGAGAAGAAATCTGCTGCGTCCGAGGTTCTACCGGATGCTCGGGACGATCAACCGCTTCAACAAAGAGGCCGTTGATGCGCTTGCCGACCCCACCGTCCAGGCCATGACGCTCGGCGACTACGTAAAAGCCCGGGGCTACGGTGAGGAGTTTCTCTCCCTCTACCTGGCTCCGATGAGTTCAGCCGTCTGGAGCACGCCCCCCGAGCTGATGAGATCCTTTCCGGCCGTCACTCTGCTACGGTTCTTCCACAACCACGGGTTTCTCGGAATGAGCACCCAGCACCCATGGTTCACAGTCTCGGGCGGATCACGGACTTACGTAGAGAAGCTTGTCGGCCCATGGAGGGATCGGATTCGCCTCGGGGAACCGGTCGCCCGCGTGACACGCCCGGGGAGCGGGGTTCAAGTGATGCTCCAGTCCGGCACGGTGCTCACGTTCGACAAAGTGGTCATCGCTTGCCACGCCGATCAGGCGCTTTCGCTTCTATCCGATCCCCGTCCCGAGGAATGCCGACTGCTACGCGAGTTCAAGTACCAGCCCAATACGGCAACCGTGCACACCGACACCTCCGTCATGCCACGCGCTCGCCTTGCGTGGGCGAGCTGGAACTACGAGATTAACCACGACGGTCGGTCCGCTTCTCCCACCGCAACCCACTACTGGATGAATTCACTTCAAGGGGTATCCGAGCGAGAGAACTACTTTGTCTCCATCAACCGACCGGAGTCGATCCGTCCGGAAAAGGTCATTCGCACCCTCTCCTACCACCATCCCCTGTTTAACCTCGGGGCCCTCAATGCTCAGAGGGACCTGCCCCACCTGAACGGGGCTGCCGCAGGCACAACCGATACCTACTTCGCAGGGAGCTACTTCCGGTACGGTTTCCATGAGGACGGCCTCTTGTCCGCGGTTCGCCTGAGCGAAACGCTGCTCGGACGCGACCCTTGGTCGGCATGACACCGAGGGACCCTAACAGCCCCGTGGCACCGGCGAGCTCCTGCCTTTACGAATGCAGGGTAATGCACCATCGCTTCGGGCCGAAGGTGCACCATTTCGACTACCGGATCTTCATGTTCTCGGTGGACCTCGACGGCTTAGGCTCACTCGCGCGCGGAATCCCCGTCCTCTCGGTCAACAGCGGCAACCTATTCAGTTTCAGGGAGAACGACTATATGCCCACGACCGAGCCTCTCCACAATGGGTCCGAGTGGACGGACCGCCCAAGCCATGCCCTGGGGCTGAAGGGCCGGGTGATGGGCTACCTGCGCGAGCACGGAGTGGAGATCCCGGACGGACGTGTCACGCTACTCACCCTGCCGAGGGTTGCTGGCTACCTGTTCAATCCCGTCTCGTTCTATTTCTGCTATGACCGCCAGGGGCAGCCGGCGGCCGCCATCGTGGAGGTCACAAACACGTTCAATGAGATCAAGCCGTATTTCCTCGGGCCCTCCTCGTTTTCCCCTGGGGGGGACTTTAGTCTGAGGGTTCCAAAGCATTTCTACGTCTCCCCTTTCTCTGACGTGGACGTTGCGTTTGAATTCAAGGTGAAGCCGCCGCTCGAAGGCCTCAATATCCAGATCGATGATTACTGCGGCGCCGAGCGCACGCTCACGAGCACCCTGACGGGCAGACGAGTGCCCCTTACCGCAACGCGCCTAGTCTGGTTCTTCCTGAAGTACCCGCTCATGACCCTCAGGGTGATCCTGCTGATACACCTCCAAGCGCTGGTCCTGAGGATAAAGGGGGTCCCCTGGTTCTCCAAGGCTGCGCGCGCAAAGGACCAGAGGGACCTCTACCGTCCCCATGAGTCGATAGCACCGAGCAGCCCTATCTGAAAAAATATGGATTCAAAACCCGGATTCTTCCAAGCCAGCAGTGTCGACGCGCCGTCAGCGCCGCGGTCGGCATTCCGCCAGCCCGTCCTGGACTCGTTGGCCGCGATGGGCCGGGGGATGCTCCACATGGACCTACCCGACGGCGCGTCAGCGGTCTTCGGTTCGAGCCCAGCGACTCTTCCGCTCGGCATAGCGGGATCCGCGCGCATTAGGGTCCGTCGCGAGGCATTCTTCAAGAAATGCGTCCTCTCGGGCGATATCGGATTTGCCGAGTCCTACATGGACGGGGACTGGTCCACCCCGGACTTAGCCGCAATCTTCGGTTGGTTCATCCTGAACATTGAGCATGCCCCGACGATGTCCGGCTCCGGACGTGCAAGGAGCTTGGCGCTCAATCTCCTCAGATTCACTAACCGCCTAGGCCACGCGCTGCGCCCCAGTACGCGAGCCATTGCCCGACGGAATATCAGCGAGCACTACGACCTCTCAAACGACTTCTTTTCGCTCTTCCTTGACCCATCGATGATGTACTCGGCGGCGAGATGGAAGGGGCCGGGGATGACCCTCGCGGAAGCCCAAAAGGACAAAAACGAGCAGCTGTGCGCGCTGCTACGGTTGAAGCAGGAAGACCACGTGCTGGAAGTCGGGACCGGTTGGGGCGGATGGGCGATCCATGCGGCCAAGACCTACGGCTGCCGCATCACTACCGTCACGCTCTCCCGCCAGCAGCATGACTATGCCACGCGAGCGGTCTCGGAAGCCGGCCTGTCCGGCCGAGTGGAGGTCAGGCTCCACGACTTCCGCGACATCGATGGCACCTATGACAAGGTGGTGTCCATCGAGATGATCGAGGCCCTGGGACATTCGTACCTACCTGACTTCTGCAGAGTCGTCTGCGGGGCCTTGAAGCCCGAAGGTCTGCTCGCGATGCAGTTCATCACGTGCCCCGACTCCAGGTACACCCAGTTCAGGAGGGGAATCGACTTCATCCAGAAGCATATATTCCCGGGTTCGCTCCTGCTCTCGCTCAACCGTGTCAACGACCAGCTGTCTCGCGCAGGAGGCATGGTGTTGAACCATGTCGAGGACATGGGGCCAGACTATGCCCTGACGCTTAGACGCTGGGGCGAGTCGTTCAGGGAGCGGACGGGAGAAGTGCACGCGCTCGGCTTCGACGAGAGGTTTGTCCGGAAATGGAACTACTACCTTGCCTACTGCGAGGCCGCGTTCGCTCTCAGGAATATCTCTGTGGTGCAAACCGTCCATACCCGCCCGAACAACCTCTCCCTCTGAGGCGACCCCCGATGATCACCTTTCTTCGCGCGCTTTTCCTGGTCGTCCTGGCCTCGATGATTTGGGTTACGTCGTGGGCGGGCATGCAATGCCCCCTCTTCGCGGTTCCAAGGGCCGTAGCCACCCATCCCTGGTTCATCGCCACCCTGTGCGACGCCTATTGGGGCTTCATTACCTTTTACGTATGGGTCTGCTATCGCGAGGTTTCGTGGACCGCGCGGATTGCGTGGTTCCTGGCCATCGTGGCGCTAGGCAATATCGCCATGTCGTCCTATTGCCTGGCTGCCCTCCTCAAGGCGCCCAAGGACGGCAGGTTAGCGGACGTCCTCACGGCACGGCGGCCCGGTCCAGGTTGGCTCGGCCTTTCCCTCGCTGCAGCGGGAATTGCCGTGACCGTCGCGGCCGCGGTCCAAGGTAACCATCTGGCCCAGTGACCGCTCTCCTGCTTTCCTTCGAGGCTCTGGCAGCCCTCTGCATTCTTTTCGCCGTCGTCTATGGGGTAGCTCGGTGGATCGACAACTACGGGATCGTAGACATCGCGTGGTCCTATTCCTTCGCCGCGACCGCAATAGCCTATGCCCTGCTGGGCGATGGGGCACCGGTCCGCCGGTCCATGATGGCCGCCATGGCCGTCGTCTGGAGCCTGCGGCTCGGCACCCACCTCTTGATCAGGATCGCCACGAAGCACCCCACCGAGGATGGCCGCTACCGGCAGCTGAGGAGGGACTGGGGAGCTGGATTCGACCTCAAGATGGCTGGGTTTTTCCAGCTCCAGGCAGCTTCCGTAGTGTTCCTCTCAATCCCCTTCCTGGTGGCCTGCACGAACCCAGACCCGGCTGTTGAGTGGATCGAATGGGCCGCATCTGCACTCTGGATCGTCGCGATAAGCGGCGAGGCCCTGGCCGACGCCCAGCTCTCTCTCTTTAAGCGCAAAACGCAGAATACAGGGATCGTGTGCGACTCCGGGCTCTGGAGGTACAGCCGGCACCCGAACTACTTCTTCGAATGGCTGATCTGGGTCTCTTTTTTCCTGTTCGGGTGCGCCTCGCCCTGGGGCTACATCGGAATACTCAGCCCGACGTGCATCCTCTACCTGCTCCTGCGTGTAACGGGAATACCAGCGACCGAGGAGCAATCCGTGCGTTCCAAGGGCGAAGCCTACATGCGCTACCGGGAACGAACGAGCGCCTTCGTACCGCTTCCAACCCGAAAGCCTCTCAAATGATCGACGCCCTGCTTGAGAAGAATGTCCTTCCGGACTGGCTCGTGAGGATAGGCATCCGGCGGCTCCTCGCCCAACGGGTAAGGGAGGAGACGACTGCCGAGGACCCAAAGCTGCGCCTCGAGACCTACGTGCATGACCTCAAGCATAGGCCCATCGCGGAGGACACCCGGGCGGCCAACGAGGAGCACTACGAGGTCCCCACAAAGTTCTTCCAGATGTGTCTAGGGCAGAGGCTCAAGTACTCCGGTTGCTATTTCCCACGCGGCGACGAAAGCCTCGACCAGGCGGAGGAGGCCATGCTCGCCCTCTACGTGGAGCGCGCTCGGCTCGCCGACGGCCAGGAGATCCTTGAGCTAGGATGCGGCTGGGGCTCCCTCTCGCTCTACCTTGCCGAAAGGTTCCCTGGAGCACGCATTACGGGGGTTTCCAATTCAAGGACTCAGAAGCTCTTCATTGACTCCGAGGCAAGCAGGCGTGGCCTCGGCAACTTGCGCATCATAACGAGCGACATGAACACCTTTGACATCGAAAGCGGCCGGTTCGACCGCGTCGTCTCGATCGAGATGTTTGAGCACATGAAGAACTACCAGGCCCTCATGGCGGGCGTGGCCCGTTGGCTGAAGCCAGGCGGTTTGCTCTTTGTTCACATCTTCACCCACAAGAGGCTGGCCTATCACTTTGTGGCGCGCGATCAATCCGACTGGATGGCACGGTATTTTTTCACCGGGGGCCAGATGCCCTCGCACGAGCTTCTGACGAAGTTCCAGGAGCGCCTTACTCTCGTCTCGGACTGGGTGGTGAACGGCACGCACTACCAGAAGACAGCAGAGGCCTGGCTGAGCAACATGGACGCCCATAGGGAACAGATACTCCCCCTATTCCGCGAAACCTACGGGCCCAAGAACGCCATAAAATGGTGGGCCTACTGGCGCATCTTCTTCATGAGCTGCGCCGAGCTATGGGGTTATAAAAGCGGCGAGGAGTGGATAGTGAGCCACTATCTCTTCAGCAAGGCGGGCTCAGGAAGTCACTCCTCCGAGTCGTAAACCATAACCTTGGTCCAGGACCCGCTGTTCCTCTCCACAAAGGCGAGATGGATGGGATCTACCTGGTAGGCGTCGTGCGATGCTCCGTCCTTGAATACGATGGTGAGCGCCACATCAAAGCTCCGCTCGGTCACGCTCCGCTCCGCAATCTTTGCGGGCGTCGCGACGTAGACCTTCTCCACGGTCCGAACCGCCGAAAGCTTCTTCACCTCGGACAGAAAGTTTGAGCGCGCGGCAGGAGTTAAGTCGGCCTTCAACCAGAAATAGACAGCGTGGATAAGCATGGGAGAGGCCTCATCAAACCAGATTCATCGGGTCCACATCAAGCATCTCCTTCATGTCGCCAGGCCATTTGAACTCATTCCTGAGCCTTGAAAGGTCGCCGATCACCTTCGACACGCTGGCTGTGAAATACCACAGCTGCCATCGGTATTCGTCCCTGATCTTCTCAATTGGAGCCGGCGCCGGACCCCTAAGCTCGACGCGACCGTCGAGTGCCTCGCGGACCTTCTTTGACCACTGCTCGGCGAAGTACTTCAGCTTGTCAGGGTTCGAACCCCGAAAGAGATGGCGGATCAGGTGGCGCTGGGGCGGGTACCCGAATCGGCTTCGAACCTCGAGCTCCTCGGCAGCAAACCCATCAAAGTCCGCATGGCGCGCGAACTGAATAGCTTCGGCCTGAGGAGTGAAGCTTTGGACGACCACCTCGCCCGCCCTGTCCCCTCTCCCTGCCCTTCCCGCGACCTGCACAAGGAGCTGGAAGGTTCTCTCGTTCGCCCTGAAGTCGGGGATGTGCATCGAAAGGTCTGCGTCAACGAGCCCGACGAGCGTCACGTTGGGGAAATCGAGCCCCTTGCCGATCATCTGGGTGCCCACCAGGATATCGATACGCCCCTTGCGGAAGTCGCCCAGGATTTCGCGGAACCGGTTCTTCTTCGACATGGTGTCGGTGTCCATCCGCTCGATCTTTGCGCTGGGTAGGAGCCGCCTGACGGCCTCCTCGACCCGCTGGGTCCCGAGACCCCGCCAGCGGATGTCGGGGGCGCCGCACTTCGGGCAACGCACCGGCGCTGGGCGCTGCTCTCCACAGAGATGGCATCGGAGCGTTTCGTCCGTACGGTGATAGGTCATCGTGATGCTGCAATGTGGGCATTCCTCGACGCTTCCGCATTTCCGGCACTGCATGGACGAGGAGTAGCCCCTCCGGTTGATGAAGAGGATGGTCTGCTCCTTTCGCTCGAATCTCAGGTGCATCGCGTCAGCCAGGGGGCGGGACAAGGTTGTAGCCCCCCGGGAGCGGGCAACCTCGATCCTCATGTCGACCACGGTGAACGAGGGCAGACTGCGGGAATCCACCCGCTTAGTGAGGCGCAAGAGGGAATATTTCCCTGAAAGCGCGTTCGCATAGCTCTCGAGGGAAGGTGTCGCCGACCCGAGAAGGCAATGGGCCCCACACAGCCTTGCCCTCATGACGGCGACGTCTCTCCCGTGGTAACGGGGGCTCTCGTCCTGCTTGTATGCGGGCTCGTGCTCCTCGTCGACCACGATGAGGCTCAGGTCCCTGACGGGGGCGAAGACCGCCGACCTGGCCCCAACCGCAACGCGAACCTCGCCCGAGGCAAGGGCAAGCCATCCATCTAAGCGTTCGCCCTCGCTTAAGTGACTGTGCCACACGATGCACCGGTGGCCTGGAGCGATCGCCTCAAGGCGCGAACGCAGGCGGGCGACTGCCTGGGGCGTCAGGGCGACTTCGGGCACGAGCATGATGACGCCACCCCCGGCGCTCAAGGCGGACTGAATCGCTCGAAGGTAGACCTCTGTCTTACCGGATCCTGTGACGCCGTGCAGGAGTGTGACGCCAAACCGCCTCGCGCTGAGGATGCGCTCCAGGGAGGCGACGGCAACGCCCTGTTCGGTGTTTAGGGCGTGGGGCTGGGAGGCCACGAGCTCACCGTGGGCTAGGTCGTCGGCGTAGGCATGGCGCTCCACCCTCGACACCGTTTCATTGAGTATCCCCCGTTCCACGAGGGCGCGGGCGGAGGCCGCCGAAGTCTTGGTGCGGATCAGGACCAACTCTTTCGGATGCGGCCTAACCTGTTTCTCTAGGAACGCGTAGAGCCTGTGCTGCGACGGAGCCCTTCGAGCCAGGGTCGCCTGCTCCTCAGGAGACATCTTCCTCGCCACGCTGATGAAACGCCTCTCCTTGATCCTTGCGCCCCTGCGGACCGCCGAGGGGATCATCGACTCTATCACCGTCTCCAGGGGCGCCGCATAATAGCCCGCCATCCAGCGGGCGAGTTCCAGGAGATCCCGGGTCAGGGCCGGAAAGGGGTAGATGACCTCCGCGATGGGCTTCAGGCGGTCCACGGGAAAGTCGTCCGGAGGGCCCACGACCCCTATCACGCCCAGGCACAGGGTCCGCCCCACCGGGACTCTGACCAATGACCCCACGGCTAGGGACGAGCGGAGCGGCTCCGGCACCTTGTAATGCAGGAGTTTGTCGAAACCGGCCAAAGGATGCACGCCAACGATCATCGGGGAGCGGGAAGCTGGGATTAGGCTCCGTGCCTGCGGATCGCGCAATCCCCTTTGCGTCTTGAAGGGATCGCATTGACAGCTGGGCCCCCTGCGCGCGACATTCTCAGCCGTGAGTATCCCTTCGGCCCGGGAAAAGTTCAGAAAGTTTTTAGCCCAAAAAGGCCTTCGGGTAACCAGCCAAAGGTTGGCCATTTTTGACGCTGCTTTTGCGCGCAAGGAGCACTTCACCGCCGAGCAGCTGCTGGACTATGCCCGCTCGATTGACGACTCCGTCTCCAGGGCCACGGTGTACCGGACCCTGCCCATCATGACCGGCAGCGCCCTGCTCAGGGAGATTGATATCGGCAGTGGCGAGAAGTTCTACATGCCCAACCTGGAGCAGAACACGCAGATAGCTCAGGTCGTATGCATGGATTGCGATCGGATCTTCGAGATCAGCGCCCCTTTCATGGAATGGTATGGAAGCACCGTGTCGTCGAAGCTCGGCCTTTCCCCGGTGTCCCAAAGGCTCCAGGTGAGCGCCCGCTGCAACACCCTTCGCGACACCGGAACCTGCCCTAGGCGGGACAAGAACTGAAGTCCACCCATGGCTGAAAGAAACCCGCGCGACACGGCATTCGAGATAGGCTTTTTTGAAACGGTCCTCAGGAACGATCCCCGCAGCGTTGAAGTGATCGAGATCCTCGGGGGCCTCTATACGAAGCACGGCAGGATTGCCGAAGGCCTGAAGATGGACCGGAAACTGGTGCGCCTGCAGCCGGCGAACCCCACGGCCCACTATAATCTGGCTTGCAGCTTGGCCCTGAGTAAACGCAACTCCGATGCACTTCGCTCCCTACGCCACGCGATAGGCCTGGGCTACCGGGATTTTGAGTGGATGTCGCACGACCCTGATCTCCAGGGTCTCAAGCGTAATCCTGAATTCAGCGCCATGGTCGCTCAGCTGAAGCCTCAGAGCTGAAACGGACCGTGTTCTGGCTAAAGAAGGTCATCTCGTTCTGGCTGATGCCGCTGCCGCTGTGCCTGGCGCTGCTGCTTTCGGGGATCTTGCTTGCCTGCTCAAAGCGCCGCCCGCGGATCGGCAGGCTCCTAGTACTGACAGGGGTCGGGCTCCTGGTATTGTTCTCTAACCGATTTGTGAGCACGCACTTGCTTCGACCACTCGAATCAATGTATCCGGCCATTCCCGAGTTTGCCGCGGGTGCGACACCCGGACCGTTGGCAGGGTGCGATTACGTGGCCGTGCTTGGGGGCGGAAACTCCGACGCCCCCGGAATCTCGGCAACTAACCGACTTTCGCCCTCAGCGCTCAGCCGGCTCGTCGAGGCGGTGAGGATCCTTTCCGTGCTCCCCAAGGCGAGGCTGATCGTGAGCGGGCCGGGTGAGCCCGGGGTACCCACGCATGCCTCGGTGGTGGCAAGGGCCGCTGAGTCGCTCGGGATCGAGCCGCGCAGGATCACGCTCGTTGAGACCGCGCACGACACCGAGGAGGAATCACAAGCGATCGCACGCATTGTGGGGGGAAGGCGCATCGCCCTGGTGACTTCAGCCTGGCACATGCCCCGGTCCGCGGCGCTTTTTAGGAAGGCGGGGGCCGATTTTGTGCCCTGCCCTGCGGATTTCGTGTCGGCCGCTCCTTCCGGAATTGCCATGGGCTGGCACACGTTCGGCTTTGATGTTGAGTCGCTCTCCCGGAGCACGTTCGCCGTGCACGAATGGATCGGGCTCCTCTGGACGCGGATGCGCCTGGGAGTCTAGAAGCCGCCTCCCGAATCACATTTTTCGTCGCCATGCCCGTGACGGATTTGTAACAATCTGTGCCATGAATTTCCTTACGCGGCTGAGCGGGAAGAGTGACCTGTTCTTCGACCTCCTCGAGGAAGGGGCACAGGAGGCGAAGGCGAGCGTCGACCTGTTCGCAAAATTCCTCCAGCAGATGGATGAGGGAAAGCAACCTGCTGGTCTGGATGATTTTATCCAGGCCAGGCGGAAGGAGAAACGCATTCGGCACCTCATGACGGAGGCTCTGAGCAGATCCTTCATCACCCCCCTTGACCGGGAGGACATTGAGGCGTTGTCCGTCGCCCTTTATCGGATCCCCAAGCAGGTCGAGAAGATCGTCGAACGCCTTTCAATCTATCCAGGCCGCGTTCCCCACGAGATGTTTAGCAGGCAGGCAAAGCTGATGAGCCAAGCGGCCGAGGCCCTTGCCTTCATGGTGAAGCAACTCAGGCAGGGAACGACCATCGACTCGATCCGGGAGGCCAACGACCGCCTCCAGTTCGCGGAAGGTGAGGCGGACAAGGTGATGCTCGAGCAGCTCCGGGGCCTCTACAGTGGCCCCTGCGACGCAAAGGAGCTCGTGATCCTGCAGAAGCTCTTCGAAATGGTCGAGCAGGCCGTCGACCGCTGCCGGAACGCCGGGAACATAGTCGTACAGGTTGCCCTCAAGCATTCGTGAACCGAAGCGCCCCATGACGCTTCTTGTTCTCGTTCTTATTTCGGCCCTTGTATTCGAGTACATCAATGGGTTCCACGACACCGCAAACGCAATAGCGACGGTCGTCTCGACCAAGGTGCTGACACCTCGACTTGCCGTCGCTTGGGCCTCGATCTGGAACCTTGCTGGGGCGCTCTCGGGCACGGCCGTCGCCTCGACGATCGCGAAGGGCTTGGTCGACACGAATGCCGTGACGACCACGGTCCTCCTGTGCACGCTCTTCGCCGCCATCATATGGGGGCTCTTCACTTGGCTCCTCGGCCTGCCCTCCAGCTCCTCCCACGCCCTGGTGGGCGGACTCTGTGGTGCCACGATAGCAGGATCCGGGGGCAACTGGGACGTCCTTCGATGGACCACCGGCCTCTGGCCCAAGGTGGTGCTCCCCATGATCACCTCCCCGTTCATCGGTTTCGCGGGCGGGATGCTGCTCATGAGCCTGATCATGGTGTGCTTTAGTCGGGCACGCCCGCGGTTTGTGACCAAATTTTTCGGGAAGGCCCAGCTGGTCAGTGCCGGCTTCATGGGCTTCAGCCACGGCTCAAACGATGCGCAGAAGACAATGGGGATCGTGACGCTCACCCTCATGACGGCCACCCATCAAGGCCTGTTCTCCAATCTCCCGGGATGGGCCTCCTTCCTGCGGATCCCCCAAACTAGCGGCGTCCCGAAATGGATCGTGGTGACCTGCGCCTTGACCATGGCCGCGGGAACGGCCGGGGGCGGCATGAGGATCATCCGCACGATGGGACAGAGGCTCGTGAAGCTTCAACCCGTCCAGGGTTTTGCGGCAGAGACGACTGCCGCGTGCGTCATCTATGGAGCCTCGATGCTGGGTGTACCGGTCTCCACAACCCACGTCATCTCCACCTCGATCATGGGTGTCGGCGCCACGAAACGCCTGAGCGCGGTAAAATGGGGGGTCGTTGAGCGCATCGTGATGGCATGGCTTCTCACGCTGCCCGTTACGGGACTCCTCGGGGCGCTCTTCGTTTGGTTGATGAAGGCAGCCTGAGCGTTACGCCTTCGGCCCGACCGGGGCGGCGGGCAGGTTCAGGATGAATTTCGCCCCGGACCCCGGCTCGCTCTCGATGCGCACCTCGCCACCGTGCGCCTGGACGACGTGCTTGACGATGGCCAGGCCGAGGCCTGTCCCCCCCTGCTCGCGGGACCTTGCCTTGTCCACGCGATAGAACCGCTCGAATATCCTCAGCTGCGCCTCTTTCGGAATGCCCGGCCCGTCGTCCACCACCGTCAGCTCGATGCGGCCGTCAGGAAGCGTGCAGCCCTCGACCACCGTGGTGCCGGCCACCCGTCCGTACTTGATGGCATTGTCCACGAGGTTGGAGATCACCTGTCGTATCCGGTCGCTGTCGGCAAGCGCAACCAAGGATCCAGGGACGCGATTCACGAGAGTCGCGTCCCGCGCGAGCGCACGCGGCTGCAGGTCGTCGATGGCGTCCTGGACCGTGGACTTCAAGGCCAGGGGCTGCCGGTCGAGACGCAGCCCCCCCGAGTCGAGCGTCGAAAGCAGAAGGAGGTCATCGATAAGCAGCGCCAGACGGTTGGCATGCTTATCGATGATCTGGAGAAACCGCCCCAAGGCCGCGGGGTCGTCCTTCGCCCCATCAAGCAGCGTCTCGGCCGCGCTCTTGATGAGCGAGAGGGGGGTCCGAAGCTCGTGGCTCACGTTTGCAACAAACTCCTGTCTCACGCCCTCGAGCTGCCGCAGCCGCGTGAGGTCATGAAAGACGATGATCGCCCCGTCGTTAGCCCCCGCTGCGTCCCGAAGCGCGAGCGCGTTGATCTGGAGGAAACGGGGGGATTCCATCGAGTCGATCCTAAGCTCGTGGCCCAGCACTTCGAGTTCGCGATCAAGGCGGGCCACGACTGCGGCCACCTCATGGTTGCGCGTTGCCTCAAGGATCGTTCTGCCTGAAGCCTGTCCGTCAAAATTGAAGAGTGTCCTGGCGGCACGGTTCGCCAGCCGGATCCGACCGCCCCCGTCGATGACAATGAGCCCCTCTACCATCCTGTCAAAAAGGGCCGCCGTGCGCTGGGACTGCTCCTTTAACTCCGAGTCCCTGCGGGACCGTTGCTCTGCCACATCACGCCGGTTCTTTTCCGCATCGGTATTCCTGAGGAGGCGCTCCCGTCCCCATGCGGCGGCAAGGGCCACCACGGTCGCGATCAACAGTATCAGGGCTGTATCCATCCGTACCGTCAGCCCTCGGCGGCAAAACGATAGCCGACGCCGCGCACAGTCTCCAGGTGCTGGGCCGCGGTACCGAGCTTCTCGCGAAGTCTGCGCATGTGGGTATCGACCGTGCGGCTATCGATCGGATTCTCGTAACCCCAGACATCCTGGAGCAGCCGGTCGCGCGACTGTACCCTACCCCTCCTCCTTGCAAGAATCTCGAGCAGCTTGAACTCGGTCGCCGTGAGGGTGATCCCCTTGCTGCCGACCTGGACCATATGCCGCGGCACATCGATCTGGATTTCCCCAATTCTTAGCTGGCTGCCCTGGTCATCACCCGTCCGGGCTCGGGACAACTGCTTGCGGATGCGTATCACCAGCTCGCGGGGGCTGAACGGTTTGGTTACGTAATCGTCCGCACCGAGTTCCAATCCGAGTACCCTGTCCATCTCGGCCGCGCGCGCCGTCAGCATAATGATCGGTATCGATGCCGTTGAAGCGTCGCGCCTGAGGATCTTGCACACCTCGAGGCCGTCGACCTCAGGAAGCATGAGGTCGAGCACAATGAGGTCAGGGCGCTCATCCCTAGCAATCGCGATCGCTCGGGTGCCGTCCTTCGCAAAGATAGGCGTGTAGCCGGCCTCCCGCAGCTTGAAGCCCAAGACTTCAAGCGCGTCCGGCTCATCGTCAACTACCAGGATCTTTGTCTTCATGGAATTTTTGGCCCGAGTGCCTGATGTCTATGGCCTCATAGAGGTAGACGACATCCTCGGCGATGTTGGTCGCGTGGTCCGCGATGCGCTCCAGGCACTTCGAAATTACCATGAGATTGAGGCAACGTGAAATATTTGCCGGTCGCTCGACCATGAAACTCGAAAGCTCCCGGTGGAGCTGACGATTCAAGTTGTCTACCTCAGTGTCGCGTCGAACCACCGCGCGCGCCTTATCCGGTTCGCGGTTTATGAACGCTGAGATGGAATCCCTCATCATCTCGAGGGACATGGAGGCCATCCGGGGAAGGTCCACGTACGCTTTCAGCTGAGGTTCCGTGTTAAGGTCCACGGCTCGCCGTGCAATTGTGACCGCCGAGTCCCCTATCCTCTCGAGATTCTGAGAGATCTTCATCGCCACGGTTGTCAGCCGAAGGTCGGTCGCGACAGGTGCCTTTGCCAGAAGGTGTATGGCGATATCGTCGATCTCCACTTCGAACTGGTCGATGATGTTATCGTCGTCCATGACGGCCCGGGCCAGCAGGTCGTCGCGCTCGACGATGGCCCGCATCGCGCGGGTCAGGGCAGACTCGGCATGGCTTGCCATAGCCAGCAGGCTCTCCTTGAGCTGGTTCATCTCTTCGGCGTAGTGGGTCATCGCGGGGGTATTTTACGGGGTTTCAGCCGAAGCGGCCCGAGACGTAGGCTTCGGTCTGCGGGTTGCCCGGGTTGGTGAACATATTGCGAGTGTTGCCGAATTCGATGAGGCGGCCCATGTAGAAAAAGGCGGTGCGATCCGAGCTTCGCGCGGCCTGCTGCATGTTGTGCGTGACGATCACGACAGTGTAATCCTGGCGCAGAGTCTGGATCAACTCCTCGATCTTCGCCGTGGCAAGCGGGTCGAGGGCCGAGCAGGGCTCGTCCATCAGGAGTGTCTGGGGCTGCACCGCCAGGGAACGGGCTATGCAGAGTCTCTGCTGCTGGCCGCCCGAGAGGCTCGTTCCCGGACGGTTAAGGTGGTCCTTTACCTCCTCCCACAGGGCAGCCATGTGGAGCGACTTCTCGAGTCGCTCCTGGAGGACTGCCTTGTCCCTGATCCCGTTGAGCCTGAGCCCTACAAGTACGTTCTCCGCGATCGACATCGTGGGGAAAGGGTTTGATTTCTGGAAAACCATTCCTACCCGGCGCCGGATCGCCACCGCTTCGACCCCCGGCCCATAGAGATCCTCTCCGAAGTGCTTAAGTGAACCCTCAAGGCGGGTACCCGGGGTTAGCTCGTGCATCCGGTTGAGCGCCCTAAGGAACGTCGACTTGCCGCAGCCACTTGGCCCGATAATGGCGGTAACCTTTCGGGCCGGGATTTTTATCGTCACGTCGTCAAGCGCCTGGCGCTGGCCGTACCAGAGGCTGAAACCACGAATGTCGAATGCAATCTCCTCAGACTCGACAGGAAGGGCTCCCGCTGACCCTGTCTGAGGGGTTGGGGAAACCCTTGCCGGTTCGGAAGCCGCACGTGCCGACGGAGCCTCGGGAAGGGTGGACATAACGTTCAATGGTTTTGGTTTCGGTCGCGGGACAGTACCCGGACCGTAATGTTTAGAGCGAGAATCAAAGCCATGAGCACGAGCGCCCCGGCCCACGCCTGCCTATGCCAGTCGTCGTAGGGCGATATCGCATAGGCAAAAATTTGGAGCGGGAGGGCCGCAATCGGCTCCTTGAGGTTGTGGTTCCAGAAACTGTTGCCAAGAGCTGTGAAAAGCAGCGGCGCGGTCTCCCCCGCGATCCTGGCGAGGGCAACAATGACGCCTGTGGCAATGCCCTTTAAGGCGGTGCGAACAACAATCACCATGATCATTTTCCACCGCGCAACACCAAGCGCCAAGGCGGCCTCGCGGTAGCTCTGCGGCACTAGGATCAGGACTTCCTCGGTGGTCCGCATCACCAGGGGGACCATCATAAGCCCAAGCGCCACGCCCCCTGCGTAGGCGGAGAAGGTCTTGAAGGGAACGACGAGCATCAGGTAAATCACCATTCCCCAGACGATCGAAGGCACGCCATTTAGTACGTCGGCAGCAAATCGCAGCCAGTCGTTCGCCCGGTCGGATCCGTACTCGGCAAGGTAGATCCCTCCGAGAACACCGAGCGGAACCCCGATTACGGACGCCATTCCCAGAAGCAAGATTGTTCCAACAATTGCGTTCGCCATTCCGCCCCCCTCCTCGCCCGTCGGCTTCGGCAACTGGGTGAAGAAATTCCAGTCAATCGAGCTCGATCCGTTCACAATCAGGAAGTAAATGACGAGGAATAGCGGCGCGATGACCACGAGGGCGCATACGACAAGCAGCCCGGTGATCGCAGAGCTCTTCAATTTGCGCCAGCGCGCAAACTTTGCAGTGGGCAGGTAGGGTGAGGGCGAAGGGACCACGGGGTTAGTTCACCTTTATGGGGCCCGAGCCCGTCATGCTCTTTAGCATGATCTGGGCTACCACATTCACCAAGATAGCTACGCCCATAAGCACAAGGCCCAGCTCAAAGAGCGAATTGAGGTACAGGTCGCTGGTCGCCTCCGTGAACTCGTTGGCAATCACACTCGCCAGCGTGTAACCCGGGGCAAAGAGGGAGGCGCTAATCTGCGGCCTATTCCCAATAACCATCGTTACCGCCATGGTTTCGCCAAGGGCGCGCCCCAACCCAAGCACGGCGGCCCCGAAGAGCCCCCTGCGTGCGTAGCTTAGAACCGCGATCTTAAGGACCTCCCATCGCGTGGCTCCTAGGGCGTAGGCCGCTTCCCTTTGGAGGTTGGGCACCGACCGCAGGATCTCGCGTGAGATCGAGGTGATGATCGGCAGGATCATGATCGCGACCACGATTCCCGCCGCGAGCATGCTGACCCCGTAGATCGGCCCCTGAAATAGCGGGAGAAAGCCGAGATAGTGTTTGAGCCAGACGAACAGGTGGTCCCGGAGCCAGGGAATCAGGACGAAGATTCCCCACATGCCGAAGATCACGCTTGGCACCGCCGCCAGCATTTCGATGGCCATAACGATCGGCTGCCGCAGTTTCTGGGGCGCAAGTTCGGTGAGAAACACCGCCGTGGCAACCCCAAGAGGTACGGCAATCAGGAGCGCCAGCAGCGAAGAGACGAGGGTGCCGAAGATGAACGGAAGAGCTCCGTACTTGTCCTGCACCGGGTCCCACTCGGAGCTCCAGAGAAACCCGACACCAAACTTCGACAGCGACATACGCGAACCGGCATAGAGCTGCCACCCAACAAGGACGATGAGCGCCACGATGAGCGCCGCGGCCATGGCGCACACCCATTTGAATGCGATGTCGGGCAAGCGACCGCTCGGTTCGGGCAATACCCCAGTGGACGATGGCGATTGGCTCATCTGAAAAAGGCGCGGGTATGAGACGGCCTCATACCCGCTTTATTTGCAACGCCTCAATATTTGATGGTCTGAACCCTATCAAGAACGCGCTGCCTCAGGCTATCGGGCAACGGTGCGTAGAGCAACGCTGCCGCCATGCCCTGGCCATCCTTGTAAGCCCACTTTAGGAACTCCACCAACTTCTTTCCCTTTGCGGAGTCCGATTGCTGCTCGTAGACGAGCAACCAAGTCGCGCTCGCGATGGGATAGGAATTCTCGCCCGGTGCATTTGTGATCGAAAAGCGCATGTCGTCCGGAATCTCCGCGGTCGCGAGAGCATCTGTGACGGACTCGATGGAAGGGGTGATATACTTGCCTGCGGCATTTTTGATGTCGGCGTACGGAAGCTTGTTCTGCTTTGCGTAGGCGAGCTCGATGTACCCGATGGCACCCGGTGTCTGCTTGATCTGGCCGGATACGCCCTCGTTCCCTTTGCCGCCAAGACCCGTCGGCCAGCTCACCGAGGTCCCTTTGCCCACCTTCTGCTTCCACTCGGGGCTTACCTTGCTGAGGTAATCTGTCCAGATGTAGCTCGTCCCGCTGCCATCAGAACGGTGAACCACAACGATGTCGGCGTCCGGCAGGGAGGTCCCCGTGTTCTGGCCAGCAATCGCGGGATCGTTCCACTTCGTTATTTTCCCGAGGAAAATATCGGCAACCGTCGGACCATCGAGCTTCAGCGTCGGCGCGCCGGGAATGTTGTAGCTGATCACGTCGGCCCCGGCGACTGTCGGAATGTGAAGCAGCTTTCGGGGCGCCTTAGCAAGATTCTCGTCCGACATTGGACCATCCGAGGCGCCAAAGTCGACCGTCTCCGCCAGAATCTGCTTTTGGCCACCTCCAGAGCCGATGGATTGGTAGTTAAACCTGACCGACGGGTCTATCTTGCTGTACTCATTGAACCATTTTGAGTAGATCGGGAATGGGAATGTGGCTCCTGCGCCATTGATCAACAATTGCGCTGGCGCAGAAGAGGCTCCGAGCGCGACAAGGGCTGCAAGGATCGCAAAACGAGTGTTTTTGAAGGGTTGTAGGGTCATGTTTCGGACGAATCGATCATTGATGTTTTGAACCTCCACTATGGTAGACGGCTGATGTTACGAACGCGTGACAGCCCAGTGACACTCCCGTTAAAGAGCCCCGTTGGGATCAAAAGATTCGAAAGATCACGCTTGCGCGCGCGATCACCCGATAAGAGACCTTGCAGGTGGATAGCGTCACGGAGCTAACAGAGGAAGTGGCTGCCATGAGCCAGTACATGTTCCGGGTGCGCCTGCCCTTCGTTGCCGAGCTCCGGACCTATTCCTTGGCCAAGTTCAAGGCGGATCTAATCGCGGGGGCCACGGTCACGCTGGTTTCCATACCCCAGGCGATTGGGTTTTCGCTCATCCTCAACCTACCCCCCTCCGCAGTCATCGCCTCCGTGGTCATCGGAGGGTTCGTCGGTTCGCTCTTTTTCTCCTCGAGGCACCATGTGTTCGGGCCCACCAGCTCGATCAGCCTGATAGTCGCGGCGACAATTGCCGCGAACTCGTCTATCGGCCTTCATCCCCTCGAGCTCGCCACCTACCTGGCCTTCCTGATCGGCGTCATTCAACTTCTTTCCGGCCTGCTCAACTTTGGCGAAATAACAAAGTTCATATCGCGGTCGGTCGTCATTGGTTACAGCACGGGAATAGGTATCCTACTTATTGCCAGCCAATTACACAATCTATTGGGGTATTCCGTCGATGCGGGCCAGAATTTCTCGACGAACATGATAGAGGCCCTTTTCGACCTGGGGACCGCCCATGTCCATCCTTGGGCCATTGGAATCGGGGCCCTGACCTTCGTAATTTTCTGGGCAGTCCAGAAGGTGCGGCCCACTTGGCCTGAGGCCCTAATCGGCCTGGCCCTCCTCGGAATCGGTGCAAAGGTGTTCACGCTCTACGGCCATTCAGTGCCGTTCCTAATGGTCCGGGACGAAGGAGCCTTGACTGCAATTGTGCCGTCCTTCGCAGGCTTCCCGTTCGGCCCGAGGAGACTGCACCTGCTGCCCGAGCTCGCCGGCACCGCCATAGCCATCTCGATATTGGGCATGCTTGAGGCCGCATCGATCACCAAGGGCCTGGCCGCCAAGAGCGGACAGAAGATCGAGCCCAATCAGGAACTGATCGGGATGGGGGCTGCCAACATTGCCTGCGCTTTCTTCGGGGCCGTTCCCGGCTCGTCCTCGTTCGCGCGCTCGGCGGTCAACTACCAAAGCGGAGCCCGGACTCAGATCTCATCGATCTTGAGCAGCGCGATCGTCCTCCTCGTCCTGATGTATGCGACTTCCGTTTTCAATTTCATACCGGTCGCAGCCCTTGCAGCCCACCTGATCCGCGTCGGCTTCAAGATGATCAACTGGCATCAGATCCGAATCTCTTGCCGTTCGACCCCGTCCGACCTCGTAGTCTTTGTGGTCACGCTGGGCTCCTGCCTTTTCCTAAGGCTGGACACCGCAATCTATGTCGGAATCGGCGTGTCCCTCGCCCTATTCCTCAGGAAGACCAGCACCCCCATCCTCGTAGAATATGCGATCAACGAGTCGGGGACCCTTGCCGAGCTGAGTGATCCGAGCCAGCGGAGCCACCCCCAGATATCGATCATTCACGTCGAGGGAGAACTCTTTTTTGGGGCCGCGGACCTCTTCCAGGAACAAGTGCGAAGGCTCGCAGAGAATCAAAACATCAGGGTGTTCATCCTGAGGATGAAGAATGCCCGCCATCTGGATGCCTCGACCGTCATGGCCATGGAGAGCCTCCATGAGTACCTCAGAGGGACGGGCCGTTACCTGCTGATAAGCGGGAGCAATCCCGAGGTCACGCATGTCCTCGAGAACAGCGGGCTTCTCCAGCAGATCGGCCGGGAGAACATTTTCCCGGCTGAGGCCAATGCCACCGTGGCGACCCGAAACGCGTTGAAACGAGCCAAGGAACTGCTCCCCGGCGAGTCGGTTAACCTGAGGGTGTTTTACGACACAAAGAAGGCTTAGAACGTCCCGAGCTTTACCTTCAGGATCACGGGGACAGCCCCGAAATTAAGACCCCAGTCGGTCTGGTCCCCGTTCCATATGCGAGCGACCCTGAACACGCCGTTCACGTAAGTGCCTTCCTCGACGTGCAGAAACTCGCGCTGCGCCTTCGAGGCTGGATCGGAGGGGAGAAAGTCGACCCTGCACATGTGGCCCGTGACCAGAAACTCGTTCTCGCTCAGCTTTCCCACGATAACACGGCCGTCCGAATCTGGGTTGCCCTTAGGTTCCCTGCCAAAACCGAACGCGGGCCCCCCGAATGTAACGACGGCCTTCCACGCCCCAAGGTCGAGAGTCTGCGCATGCTCATGCGGGTCCTCCGCCATGACTTGCAGGCGCCCTTCATAGTTGAGCCGTGCGACCTCGCGCATGATGGGTCCCACCATGTGGAAATTGAGGGCGACTGCAGCCAGGGGCTCCTCGTCCGGCTTTGTTTCGGCTATGGGAACATAGCCGTCCGAGTTCCTGTCGATGCCGAAGGGCGCCCATCCCACGGCGCCTTTCCCGAGGGCGGCAAAGAACATCCTCGCAAACGCGGGCGAACCCCCATTCTCGGGAATAACCAGGGGGTTGTCGGGCCTGGCGTACAGGTCCAGGACCTTCCGGTACTTCACGCTCTCCCCGAGGTAGATGTCAGGGGCAAGCGCGTCCAGGGACGGGGCCCCGGCCTTCCATATTGCCAGCACGTTGTCCGTGGGACCTCCGCTCTCATAGGTCCCTGCCGGCCCCGGGGCTATCGGATCCCTGAGAGCCGCATTCGTGTACATGGGTAGCGGGTACTCGGCCTTCCCTGCGGCCGCAACCTGGCCTACGAATCGTGCCACGGACCACGCCTGGAAATACTCGTCCGCATCCGTCCCGAAGACGGAATACCAATTCTTGCCACCCTTGGAACCCAGCCCCAAGGCCTCCAGCAGCGCTGTGGGCACCGGCTGCTCGAAGATTGCCTGGGCCGTTGGCGAATAGTCGCGGATGCTGTTCCACGCCCCGGACTCGTTCTCAACTTGCACGAGAATGACCGTGTGGGCCGAGTCGGCCACCTTCAGGTGGCGCATGAGTGCCGCGAAGGCCTTGCTGTCGGCATCGAGCGCCGCCGCCGAATGCGGCGAGGGCGAATCCACCCTCAGCCCGTTTTTCCCTATGATCTTCGGGCAAATCTCCGGATTGGCCTTTACCCAGGCCGGCACGTAGTGCGAGCTCCCATTCTTCCACGTCGCGAACCACAGCAACACCAGCCGAACATGGTGTTCCCTGGCCTGCCGAAGCATCGCGTCCACCACGGACGTGTCATAGTGACCCGGGTCGGGCTCAAACTGCTCCCAATAGACCGGCGCCTCAAGGGTGTTTGCCCCCATCCGCTCGACCGCCGACCATACTCCTGGCAGGGATGATGGCCATGCGCTCGAGTTGTTGCACTGGCCCCCGAGAATCAGAAACGGCGATCCGTCCACGTAGAGCGCATGCCGGCCGTCTTTCTGCTCAAAATGGGGAAGCGGATTAACCGCCACGTCGGCGGCCCTTAGAAGTATGGGCAATGCCAAAGAGGCTAATGCCGATAGGAGTGCTCGGGGAAAACTTCGGGGTGTCGTCATGGGGTAAAATGGGAATACACCTTCTCTGCACAATGCTGGGTGGGAATGCAGGGATTGTCACGTCTGCTTGAACCTTTGGGAGGCGAACCGCCCCTAAAGAGTTCCGGGGATTTATCCCGGACTGCGAACCCCATCACCTGCCGCTCGTTTCTCCTCAAGTCGGCCTAGAAGGCGCAACAGGCCATCGAGGATCGTGAGCGGATGCGGAGGCCATCCGGGGATGAAAAGATCAACGGGCAATAGGGTTTCGACTCCGCCTTTAACCTCTGCCCCTCCAACGAACGGCCCACCTGAAATCGCGGCTGCGCCCACGGCTATGACGATCTTGGGCTCCGGCATGGCGTTCCAGGTTTTCATGAGCGCCAGTTCCATGTTCTTGGAAATCGGGCCCGTGACAACAAGGCCATCCGCGTGGCGCGGCGACGCGACAAACTGGATTCCAAAGCGGCCGATATCCCAGCCGATGGTGCCGAGCACGTTCAGATCCGCCTCTTCAGCACCATCGCCGCCCGCACTCACCTGCCGCAACCTGAGCGAGCGTCCAAAAAGCTTCCTCAGCTTGTCATCGAGGGCCTCCGCAAGCCTGACCTCCTCATGGCCGGGGCTTCCCAGCACCAGATCCTCCCTCCGTCGGGTCGCCATCCGGAAGTCGCCCGTCTGCGTAATGGCTCCGTGAGGGCAGGCCTCGACACACGCCGCGCAGAACAGGCATCGCCCCAAATCGAGCGCGATTGCCCTGCCGGCGGGCTGTGATATGGCCTCAGTCGGACAGACGGATAGGCATTCGCGGCAGCCCTCGGGGCACTTGGCCGCTTCAACCCGCAGTGACCCCCCGTGACGATCCGGCAACAGCGGCGGCGGCCCCTTCGGGTAGCCCATCGTCTCGCAGCCGCGCCGGATGCGGTGGGTTATTGTGTCGAAGACATACATGACGGGAATCGCACGCGGCTCACAGGTCGAAGCCGCAATAGGAGAGGCTGAAGCTCTTGTTGCAGATCGGGAAATTGGAGATCGCCTCGCCGCGAAGCGCCAACGCCAAGCCGATCCAGTTGTGAAACGACGGGTCAACGATCTTGTAGCGCCTGAACTTGCCCTCCGCGCCGGTAAGGGCGACATGGCATACCTCCCCGCGCCAGCCTTCTACCAAGGTCACCGCGAGCGTGTCAGGTTTAAGCGCCCCTTGATCCGAGCGAATATCGCCCTCCACGTGCGCACCCAACTGCTCACGCAGGAACCGGCCGGACCGCTGTAGCTCCAACCAGCGCACCCGCGTGCGCGCAAACACGTCGCCACCCGGCCAGACAGCCACCGGGGCCTGAGCAAGGCGGTACCACCCCGCCGGGTGATCAAAGCGGACGTCGCGCACGATTCCACAGGCCCTAGCCACCGGTCCCACCAGGCCGAGGTCCACTGCCTGCTTCGAAAAGACGACCCCTGTATCCTCAAAACGCGAGCGGACCGAGGAGGCGTCCCACATCCATTCGGCAGCTGCCTCCACCTCGGCGAGCGCACCGACCAGTCGCTCGATGAGCGTCACGACCCGGTCCGGCTCCAAGTCATGGCGACAGCCCCCGGGCCGCACAAGCCCGCGACCAAACCTATTCCCGCAGAGGAGCGCCGTGAGGTTCAGAAAGTCGCCGCGTATCTTCCCGCACGCCGAAGCCGTGGGAAGGAATGCCACATCGTTGGCCAGCGCCCCCAGGTCGCCTGTGTGATTGGCAAGCCTCTCAAGCTCGAGGGCGATCACACGCAGCCATTGCGCCCGCAACGGCACCTCCTCGCCAGCGAGGGCCTCCATCGTCGAGGAATAGGCCGTCGCGTGGCCCACCGTGGTATCCCCGGCCACGACCTCCATCTGACTCATCGTGGCACGGTGCGGCCCACCTATCAGCGCCTCCTCTATGCCCCGGTGCTGGTATCCGAGGGCGATCTCAAGGTGCAGCACCTCTTCGCCCGCGCACTGGAAGCGAAAATGCCCCGGCTCGATTATTCCCGCATGGACGGGCCCCACGGCGACCTCATGAACCTCGCGGCCATCCACCCGAAAGAATTCTCCCGTCGCAGGGGCGGTACCCGCGCTCCTGCGCACGGGCTTAAGCCACGGATGGCCTTCGGGCATCAGGCCATGTTGCTCCCATATCTCGCGCTCGAACATGTGCGCCTGCGGATGGGTTAACGTAAGCGAGGTATAGGCGCCCGTCGACGGCTCGCTTCGCGCGACCGCGAGCGTATTGTCGGCGTCAAACGCGATCAATGAGACCACGCGCGTGGCACCGCCGTCAGTCACGCCGAACCAGGCGCACAGGCGCGCCCCGCGATCGAGCTGCGCCCCGGTCTCACGGACAAGGTCTGGCAACGGCCACTCGGGAACCTCCCTCCAGGGGATGCTGGTGCCGTTGGCAAGGAGAGCGAAGGGCTGTGAAGGGTTCATGGGTTAGGCAGGAGCTGCCCGACAGCCGCGGACCAGGCGTCGACGAGAACATGGGGCGTCGCTAGCCCCAGCCACAACGACAGCCCGAGGAGTATGAGAGGCGGAAGGACCACTCCGGCCCTCTCATTGAGCTGGCTCTTGGCTCTGCTCTCCTTCGTTCGCGCACGCCCGTCGACCGTCGCGAACACCAGGCGCGTCAGGCCAAAGAATGCGAAGAGCAGGCAACCGAGAAACATTCCTGCCGTTCCGGCATGCCCCGTCTCGATGGCCGCCCTTATCACGCGGAGTTCGCTGAAAAACGGGCCGAAAGGCGGGCAGGCCGTCACGGCAAACATGCCGGTGACGAAGATCGCGGCGGAGCGCGGAGTGACCGCGGCCATTCCGCTGACCTCGTCGACCGTGCGCGCACCTGCGGCGCGCCGTATGTTGCCTGCGCTCAGAAAGAGAGCCCCCTTCGTAAGGCTGTTGTTCCACACGTGAAAAAAGGCCGCCCAAATACCCGCGCGCCCCAGGGCCGCGCCTATTACGAGGATCCCCATGTGTTCGACGCTTGAGTAGGCGAGCATCCGCTTGAAGTCGCGGGTGCCCAGGAGGAAAAGCGCCGCAACGAGCATCGAAAAGAGACCGATCACCAGAAGCGTCCGGTCCGCGATCATCCCATCGCCCGAAGCACTCACGACCGCCCGCACGCGGAGGATTGCCGTGAAGGCCACGGTCGTCACGCCTCCAGCGAGCATTGCCCCCACGATGCCAGGGGCCTCGCCATAAGCGTCGGGCTTCCAGGTGTGCATAGGCGCCAGGCCCATCTTTGTGCCGTAGCCGACGAGCAGGAGCACCCACGCGATCAGCACCCATGGGCGAGAGAGCCCCACCCCTTGCGCGACCAGCGCCACAAACGTAAGGTCCCCGTTGCCGCCCCCACGCAGCGATGCATACCCCAGGCAAAAGGAGCCGAGGAGCGACAGCGCGATACCCGTGCCTCCCACCAGAAGATATTTCCACGTCGCCTCGAAGGCTCGAGATGTCCCGTTGAAATGGAGCAACGGTACCGCCGCGAGCGTGACCGCCTCGGTTGTTATCCACAACATGCCGAGGTGCCTGGCCTGGTGGCCCGCACTCAACAGCCCAAGCATGGCCAGCATCAGGGCGACGAACACCCGGTTGGAGCGTTCCGTCCTTATCCGGAGGTACGACACGCCGTACGCCGCGCACGCCAGGAAGAGAATTGAGACCGCAGGCAGCACCGCTCGCGCGATAGGATCAAAGCCGAACCACGCTCCCGGCGTAACGGGAGGCGGGCTCACGAGCAGCCAGAGGGAAAGCGCGGTGTGGAGGCATCCCACCCCAGGAAGGATCAGGGGCCGTGTTCGGTCCCCGCGCCAGATCAGTGCAAGGGCGGCTCCGATGAGCGGAATGGCAATTAGGAGATTCTCCCTCATTCGCGAAGCACGGTCAGCTTACGGGTGTCGAGCGAATCGAACGCCCGTTGGATGCGGTCCACGATGATGCCAATGACGAACACGCCCACCGTCAGATCAAGTAGGATACCCGACTCAACAAGCAGCGGCGTGGAGTGGATGAGCAGAAGACCAAAGAGGTATATTCCGTTCTCCATGATAAGGTAGCCGCACACCTGTGAAATCGCCTTAACCCGCCCTATCAGAAGTATGAGACCCGTGAAGATGGTCGCCATGGCCCCTGGCACCAGCAGCGTTCCCGTGTGCTCGGGCAAGAGCGGCAGCATGCGAGTCACGGCGATCGCCGCAATGGTCCCGCCGGCTCCAAGCAGGAGCGATGGCACAAACCCAATGAAGGGATCGATCTCTCGCTCGATCTTCGCGGTGCGCATTGCCCTGCGCAGCAAACCGGGAATCACGAATCCCTTGACGGAAACGGTCACAACCGCCACGACCGCGACCATCCAGTCAAAGGAGTGCTCCAGCAGTAGCGGCATCACCCCAAGGATCACGCCCTGCACGGACATCGCTCGGATAACGGCGGGCAGTCGGCTGCTGCCAAGGGCCAGGAGGTTCAGGCCGATCGCGAGGCCTATCAGGAGGTTCATCGTCGAACTCATCATGCACCTCCCTTTAGCGCCAGAAGGAGCGCAAACAGGCACAGCAGGAACGACGCCGTCAGAATAAGGGGCACGCGGCGGAAGGCCATTCGCGCGAGCAGCGATTCAACAAGGCCGACGCTCACCGTCACTGCAAGGACCGCGCCCGCCAGCGCCGCGGTTCCCGCGAGTGGGGAGAGCTTTGCGACAGGCAGCACGACTTGGCCAAGGAGCACGGCGAAGAGCAGAAGCTTCATCGAAGCCCCATGGAGAATCACCGCAAATGGGGGGCCGCTGTGGTCGAGGACCATCGCTTCGTGGATCATCGTCAGCTCCAGATGCGTGTTAGGATCGTCGAACGGCACGCGGCAGTTCTCAGCCAACAGGACCCCGAAGAGTCCCGCCGCCAGAAGCATCGCCCCGGAGCCGACTGAAAGCGAAAGCATCTCAACCAGCGTTATATTCCCGGTCTGGACGCTGAGTGCCAATACCGCGGTGATCAGGGCCACCTCAGAGAGCACCGCAAAGCTCACTTCGCGCGCGGCTCCCATCCCTTCGAACGCGCAGCCGGTCTCAAGTGCAGCCCATGTCGTGCAGAATCGCGCCAGCGCAAGCAGGTAGACCAGCAACAGCACATCACCCCGAAAGCTGAGAGCGCTCCCGGCGGGTCCAAGCGGCATCAGCATGGCCGCGCCTACGAGCGCCACCCAGGCCACAGCCGGACCGGCCACAAAGCCGGGAGAAGCCAGGGTGCTCATGACAACGCCCTTCTTCCACAATCGAGCAAGGTCGTAATAGAGCTGGAGGACCGGCGGGCCCCTGCGACCCGCCACCCATGCCTTCACCTTGTTGATAATGCCAGGAAGCAGTGGTGCCAGCAAAAGCCACACAGCCAAACGAGCAATAAATTCTAAGATTAGTGTCATCGCTCCACCCCAATCCACACAAGGATAGCGAGAACCGCGAGTCCGCACAGCAAATACACGAGGTAGAATTGCAGGCGGCCGTGCTGCAGCCGGCGGGTCGCCGTAGATACCCGCAGTATCGCGACGCTCGCAGGTTCTACCACGCGGGTCAGCACGGTATCCGGAAAATCCTCTATCAAGAGGCTGCTCGAGGGGAACGCTCCACGCGGTCGGCGGAAAACTCGGTCGTGACCGAGGAGGCGAGGAAGCCAACCGGCCACTATGCCGCTGAATGAGCCGCCCGTGTATTGCATGCGACCCGTGGGCGCCGCGTAGCCGCAGTCCCACGTCGGAGCCCTTCGGACGCCATTGTTACGCACCTTCTGGAGCAGGAGCACCGCCGCCAGGCAGAGGGCCACGGCAAGGACGATATGCACGGACCCGAGCGTTACGAGCGGCGCGGGTGCAGCCGAAGCGGCCCACGACGGGTGCCATGCATTCACCGCGCGCGAAACCGCCCGCCACAACAGCACGGGCGCGACCCCTACTACCACGCATCCGCCAGCGAGCGCCAACATCGGCGCCAACATCCAGGTCCCGCACTCATGGGCGTCCTCCGACGCCTGGGTGCGGCTGGCTCCGAGAAACACGGTGGAGCCTGCTTTGACAAAAGTGGCGAGCGCGAGGGCGCCGCCCAGCCCAAGGACAATGGCCGCAGGTATCAGCGCCCATGCCGCAGCGCTTCGGCTGGCAGCGGCATCAAATAGGCCCGAGTAGACAAGCCATTCGCTGACAAACCCGTTTAGAGGCGGCAGCCCCGACACCGCGACAGCCCCGAGTGCAAATAACCCGGCTGTCCACGGCATCTTGCGCCAGAGACCGCCGAGCTGCGTCATGTCGCGCTTGCCCGTGGCATGGAGCACAGAACCCGCGCCAAAGAAAAGCAGTGACTTGAACAAACTGTGATTGCAGACATGCAGAAGCGCCCCCGCCAAGACGAGTTGCCCCCAAAGCGCGTCGTCGTGCGTGACTCCGACCAAGGCTCCCCCTAAGCCGATCACGACAATGCCCACGTTCTCGACCGTGCAGTAAGCGAGGAGCCGCTTGATGTCGTTCTGCGCGAAGGCAAACGAAATTCCGAAAAGCGTGCCGCACGCGCCAAGCACCAAGACGATCCAACCCGCAGAGGCCTCGACGGGCAGCCAACCGCTGAACCGCACGATACCGTAGATGCCCATGTTGACGGCAACGCCCGACATAAGCGCCGACACGTGGCTTGGCGCGTTGGCGTGCGCCGAGGGCAACCAAACATGCAGTGGAAACAAGCCCGCCTTCACGCCAAAGCCAAACAACGCGAGCCAGAAAAGGGGCGCCAGGTCCCGTTGCTCACGCATGGGCCCAAGGTCCCAGCTCCCGGTCCGTGCGGCTAGCGATGCGAAAAAGGCGAGAAGGAGCATCGCCCCGGCGTGGGATGCCGCAAGGTAGAGCCAGCCTGCGGACCTCGCGGCAGGCCGCTCACGGTCCAGCGTGATCAGGAAATAGGCGCTCACCGTAAACAGCTCCCAGGCGATGAGAAAATGCAACCCGTTCGACGAAACGAGCACGAGCCCCATGGACAGGAGGAGCACGCTCATCCACAGCCTGCCCATCGGGGCCGAGGAGGCATGCTCACTATCCGACCAGTACCCGCGCGAATAGACCGCGCTGGCGGCTCCCACGACACCAACGAGCACGAGGAATAGCGCGCTCAGTCCGTCTAGCCTGAGGTGGACCGGCTCACCCCCCAGATCAAAACAGCTCCTCCATTCCCAATCGACGGGGACGGAGCCCAAGAGCATGGGCAGAGCGGCCCCAAATTCCGCCAGGGCCGCCGCCAGGATGAGGGCCAACCATAACCGAGGGTGCCTCGGGCCAAGCACGGCACCTGAGACCAGGCTAAGTGCAGCGAGTAGCAGCAGCATCCCCGGCATCACGTGGCATCCCCGCCTACGGCGCCCTGGGCCGAACTATCAGCGGCGGCGGCGGCGCCAAATATTTCTTCATCTGGGGCGCCTTTCATGACCAGCTCCCGGAGCGGGCCCCGCGAAAGGCCGCGGCTAAGGCGTCCGAGAATGTCAAGGTGGGCGCGGGGCGACGGCGCGATGAAAAAAAACAGCCGCGTTAGCGGCACCTCATCTGCATGCGGCTCGGTGAACGTCAGTGGGTCCTTTAGAAGCAGAAGCGCCACCGTCCCGCAGTCGCGGCCCAGCGCTATTCGCGCGCTCGGGTGTGGAAGTGCGATCCCGCCGCCAATGGGGGCGATATTGACCCCGCCCTTGGCACGGAGTCCCTGCACAAGGAACTGCTTGAGTGCCGGTGTGGTGCCATGGAGCCCAGAAACCACCCGGAGCAATACGTCCAGATAATCAGTCGCGGCCACATCACGCCAGATGCCGCCCGCACGCAGCAGCGCGCACAGCGAGATCCCTGTCGCAAAGGCAGGCGCAACCGGAGCGAGAAATCCAGCCTTGGCAGCAAGTCCCCGGACCGCCGCCCACTCGGCGACCTGGGCCCGGTCAAACATCAAGCGGCCACGGTCCGGGGTATGCGGGAGGCCTTCCCTGCGGATCCAGTCTTCAACGACCTTTTCAGAAACTCCAAATGACTCAGCAATCTGGATTAGGTTTAGGTACATTTCCGAAGGGTCGATATTGCCACAACGCAGCCGCGCTAGGCGATCCTCTTTCTGCGTCGATCATTAGCGCCTCATGCTCAGTGGGCGCCTGCGTAAAGCACGAGTGCCCCCAACGCCGCCAGGCCTAGCACGATGTAGAGCAGATAAGCCTGGAGGCGCCCGTGCTGGAGCTTCCGCACGATGTCAGAGATTCTAATGACCACCCCGCCTGCCGGTATTACCACGTGCTCGAGAACGGTCTCGGGCGAATGTTCCTCAAAGCTGGCGCGGACAGGAAAGGGTGTCTCAACCTTCCGCTCGTGCCGTGTCGGGCGGATTATCCATGCAAACCATTCGTTGATGATTCCGGCAAACGAACCGCTCGTGTACTGCATGCGCGCCGTGGGCGCGGCATAGCCGCAGTTCCATGTGGGCCCCCTGAGCAGACCGTTTGCCGTTGCCCGTCGCCATAGAAGCAACACGGCAAACGCGCCAACCACCACCAGCGCAAGATTCGCATAGCCGAGGGTGGCAATCGGCGCAGGCCGGGCAAGGAATGACCAGGCTGGATTCCACTCCGCGGCGGCACGTGCCACTGCGAGGAAGAAGACGGCGGGAAGCAGTCCGATCGCAACACAGCCCGCCGCAAGGAGAATCATCGGCCCGCGCATCGCAATGCCGCACTCGCGGGCGTTTTCGGCGGCTGCGGAGCGTGCCTGGCCAAGGAACACCACGCCGCACACCTTGATGAAGCATGCCAGCGCAAGGGCGCCCGTCATCCCGAGCAGCACAAGGGCAGGAACCGAGGCCAACGCAACATCCCCTGACATGTTTACAGCATCAAAGAGCCCTAGGAAAATAAGCCACTCGCTGACGAAACCGTTGAGCGGTGGAAGCCCGGAAATGGCTGCAGCCCCCAGCGCAAAGAGTGCGGTGGTCCAAGGCATCGCGCGCCACAAGCCCCCGAGGCGGCTCATCTCACGGGTGCGCGTCGAGTGAAGGACCGATCCGGCGCCCAGGAACAATAGCGACTTGAACAATCCATGATTCCAGACGTGTAGGAGGCCGCCCGCCAGTGCCAGAAGGCCCCAGGCTGCGTTGCCGTGCTCCACCGCCACGAGCGCAAAGCCCAATCCAATGAGAATGATGCCGATGTTCTCGACGCTATGGTAGGCAAGCAGACGCTTCAGGTCGTGCTGGCCAAGCGCGAAAGCCACTCCCAGAACTGCGCTGACGACCCCTAGCACGGCAACCACCCATCCCGCGCCCTCGGGCACAGGCATCCAGCCGGTGAAACGCACTAGCCCATAGATACCCACTTTGATCGTGACTCCCGACATGATCGCGGAGACGTGGCTCGGGGCATTTGCATGGGCTGATGGCAGCCAGATATGAAGGGGAAAGATACCGGCCTTCACGCCGAACCCAAAGAGCGCGAGCCAGAAGAGCGGGGCCAGCTCCGGATGGCCGTGCATGGGGCCCAAATCCCAGGCCCCGGTACTTGCCGCAATCGCAGCAAAATAGGCAAAAAGGCTGAGCGTGGCCGCATGCGATGCCCCGAGATAAAGCCAGCCAGCGGCTCGCACCTCGCTCTTCCGGCGATCAAGGGTGATCAGAAAAAAACTGCTGACCGTCAGGAGCTCCCAGGCGATCAGGAAATGCAGCCCATTGGAGGACAAAAGCACCGCGCCGACACTCATTATCAAAACGCTCCACCATACCCGACCCGCTCGAGCCGAGCGCGGGTGGGCCCTGTCAGGCCAATATTCGCTCGAATAGACGGCACCGGCTCCGCCCACGACGCAGAGCAGCGAAAGGAACAATGAGCTGATGGAGTCGAGCCTCAGGTGAAACGGTTCCCCCCCGATCCGGAATGCGCTGTGCCACTCCCATTCGGGGCCGCCGGAGAGAACCCAGATCGACGCCACCAGCGCGGCGGCCACGCCGGTCACCGTCGAAGCAAGCCACAGGCGCGGCGAAAAGCGCCCCGAAAGGGCCCCGGTGACGACCCCGATCGCAGCAACCCAGAGCAGGTGTCCGGCGGTCATGGGTTATGTGCCCCGGGGATGGGCACAGCACCCTTGATTTTGCACAAGAAGAGTCTTCCTTGCTCGTGCAGGCCGCACATTTTGTACCGCTTTAGCCACTCCTACCGTAATACCGAGTATATCGTGAGGCTCAAGCAACTCGTTGACCTGATCCATCTGGGGGGAAACCCAACGGCGCCGAGGTCGCGTGATAATTTTTGAAGGGCTTTGCGCGGAGTTGGTGTTATGCAGGGCGCACACCCCTTTTATATCGATTTGAACACGCCCACCCCACCCGATCCGCTCGACCCCCTGCTTGACCGCTGGGATGGGCCCGGCGGGACCGACACGAACCTATCCCCGGAGGTCTGGCGGCGGATTGCGCTCGAGGAGCGGGGTCGCGGAGGCTTCGCACGCTTTTGGACAGAAATAGATGCGTGGCTATCAAGACCCCCTTTTGCGGCACTTTTCGTCACATGCTGTGCCCTGCTTGGTCTCTTCCTCGCCGAGGTACGCGTCAATCGCCAGCAGCGCGAGCAGAGCGCCCTTCTTGCGCGCAGCTACCTCCAGCTCATCGATCCGCTGCTAAAGACCGAGCCGGTCGCGAAGGTCCCATGAAACGTGGCACCCTCATCCTTTTGCTGGGTCTAGTGGTCGGCGTCGCAACCCACCACCTCTCCCTAGCTCTCCACCACCCCTACGACCCGGGAACCCTGGATGGGCAGCTCGCCTGGATGAAGTCCGAGCTGCGGCTAAGCGATGCCCAGTTCAACCGTATCCGGGAGCTGCATCAGGCCTCGAGCCCACGCTTGCGCTCCCTCGCCTCGCAGGTCGCCCAGATGCAGGTTGAATTCGTCGCCTTCGAGAACACTCGGCGCACTTCCGACAAGGTTGATTTCATCGAGTTTGCCCAGTTCGTGGAGGTTCGGCGCAACATCAGCCGCCAGTGCCTAGACTCAACCCGCAGCCTCGTGATGGCCGCCGCGAGCGAGATGAACCCGGCGCAGCGTGAGCACTATTTCGGAATTGTCGCCGCAGCAGAGCCGCAAGCCCGCCCCCTGACCAACTGAAGCGCAGCCCCGCGCGTCGTGTCCAAAGACCCCGCCACCGATCGCGATAACCTGCTCGACCTACAGCAGGGAGAGGCGGCGGCGCTCAATAGACTGATCGCCCGTTGGCAGCGGCCGCTGTTTTCGTTTGCCTACCGCTACGTCCAGAACTCGGCGGATGCACAGGACCTTGTCGCGGATACGTTTGTCCGCCTTTACCAGAGGAGGACGCAGCTGCGGCCCGACACGAACCTTCCGGCGTGGTTGTTCACTGCGCTCTCCAACCTCTGCCATAACCTCCATCGCTGGAAGCAGCGCCATCCCACGGTCTCCTTGAACGCCCCGGCGGGACCGGGCCCCTCGGGCAGGTCTGCGGAGCTGGCGCTCGACCCGGCGACCGGCGAAGACGGCCCGGATGCATCCCTGGCACGCGACGAATCGGTCGAAGCCCTAAAGGCCGCGGTCGACTCCCTGCCGCACGACCTGAAGATCACGGTGCTCCTCCATCACTATGAGCACCTTTCCTACCGGGAAATCGCTTCGGTGGTCGGATGCTCGGAGCGCGGGGTCGAGACCCGGCTTTATCGGGCCCGCCAGCTCCTGAAAAAGGAACTCGCGAGGTTCATCGGAGAGACCTCCAACTGCTAGACCCCAGGGGCCTACTGCGGCTTAGCGGGCTTAAAATCGAAGTCCTGCTGCGCGCGGACGAGCACCGGCCGGCCCTTGCACATTGGCGGCTCGAACTCCCACTGTGTAACCGTCGTAACGGCTATACCCGAGAGTTCCTCATTGGCCATGTCGGTTTCCCGGCTTACCGAGGGCATCCGCACGTGACCCTGCTCGTCAATGTAGAACTCGACCGAGACATGGCCTCCGCGGCTGCTGCGCGCCACCTGGTTCGGGTATATGGGGTTCACGATCTTTTTCGGCGTCGGGATGCGGTCGAGCTGTGCCAACGTGCACGCGCTGTAGGTCATGGAATTAGGGGCAATCTTGAAGCGGAGAAGCTCCGCGTAGGTGAGCGGCGTCATGCTCACGACGACCACGCCCTCCACCTCGAAGTTGAACGTTAGGTCCACCTTTGAGTTGCGCGGCGCCCCACGGACTCGGGCAGGCTCAAAGGTCCACTTCTTTAGGGATTTAAGGGCAGTCTCAGCGAAGGCAGGGTGCGTGTACGCCGTCACGAGGAAGTCGGTCATCTTGCCTTCGTCATCTACGGCGACTGCGATGCTGGCGACACCGCTCTTGATGCCCGCCATGACAAGATTCCTGGGGAACACGGGGGAGTCCGTCTGGTTAATCTTGATCGGCTCGTATTCCGCGGACGCTCCGTGCACCGCCAGCGGGAGTGCGCCGCAAAGCACCGCGGCCTGGAAAATGAGGATTTTTGAAAGGTTCATTGGCAGATCTGTTGTGCCGGGTATAACACCGGAGACCGGCGGTTCCCTTCACAACGCCCGTTATCCTACATGGCAGCGGCCAAAGGCCCCGATCAACCGCCCTGTTTCGAGATCAGGGATGGCGCCCCGCCAGTCCCGGCTCCACAAGCGAGCGTTTCTGGTGGCTCCAGTGCCAGGAATCGGGATCGGACCACCGGCCCACCTTGAGCGTCACATCGATCTCGTCGCCCTCCTTTAATTCATCTCGCTCGGTCCTCAGTATGCGGAATCCCCAGTGTGGCGCACGTTGGCTATCGAGTGGGCTGGAGCTGAGGGAAATGCCCTCGCCCGCCATTGCCCGGAAGAACACAGCATAGCCGTCCAATCGGCCCGGGTTAATCACCCTGCGCGTGAAGGACACCTTCCTGGGCATGGCGTCCTCGTTGATCGTGAGCAGGTCCACGCGGAGAACAGGCTCGGGCTCGCCGAGAAAGTGCTCGACCAGGTTCAGGTCGCTGCTGGCAAGATTGTAATACCTTGGCTCCTGGGGACGGCTCCCCGAGAGGCACGCGTAGTCGTAGCCATGCACCTTGAGCTCCCAGATAAAGGGGACGACCCGGTCGTCCCTCACCTTGATTGGCTCACAATAAAGCTCGAAGAGGCTTGGCAGGATCAGTCCGCCCGGCCTTAACAGGCGGTCCCGAAGGTCGGCCACATTGGCCACCATGCCCTCATCAAAGAGGCAGTCTCCCATCTGCTCGTGGAGGATCACGTCCAGGGGCTCGTCGACCTTGAACTTGCTGCTATGCATTGAGATGAATTCGACATTGCTCACTTGGTTGGCCTGCGCCAGCTGCCGCGCCTGAGTAAGAATCTCCGAATGGTCGACTGCGTAGACGTGCGCAGCACCGCGGCGGGCCGCTAGCGCAGCGAGTATCCCCGTGCCCGTGCCAAGGTCCACGACCCTATCGCCAGGCTGTATGTGGCGTTCAATGGCCGCCTTGTAGAAGGCCATGCGCTGCTTGTCCGCAAGCATCCGCTCCTGCTCGTGGAAATCGGCAAACATCCGTCCATTGTGCGCCCTCCGGCCCGCCTCTATCGAGGACTCCCCCCTTGCATAGAACCAAGCTGAGAGGCGCGGCCGCTCCTCAAGCCAGCGTCCCCAGCGCGCCCAAACGCCCCTCAAGGCCGAGAAAAACCGAACGCTGGCCTGCTGGGGGGTTAGGTACGACATGAGTTGAGGGGCCCCTGTGTGACCCGCAGCGGAAAGGCTGCGCCCCCCGAACCCAAAGTGCAACCGGAAGGATGGCGTGAGCCTAAGCCCTTCCGTTTACCCGGCACCTCAGCACCTTACTTCCTTGGCTCCTCAACCTCTCCGAAAGACTTCATCTCACCAATATTGACCTTCCCCCCAAGCACTCGCGTCCTGAGCAGACCGTTGGTAGGCTGCCCAAAATATTGCGAAGCATACCTCGCCATTACCGGGAGGGCCTTATCGAACTCGTTACGGCGTTCGCTGATACTGAACCGCGTCTCCCAGAGGAGCTTATGCTTTTTCTCCTTCCACATGAGCTGGAAATCATAGGCCATCAAGACGACGAAATATCGGTTTTCCTCGATCTCCGACTCGACGTCCGTCCTGTCCACGTTGAACGCCGTTCCCCGGACGTAGTGCCCATACTCGGTCCCAATGAACCCAGCCGAGTCATAGCCCAGCATCATTGCGTTACGGAAGTCGGTGATGTCCCGGTTGTGATTCACCATGTTCAGCACGTGGAGCGCGTTCGAGACGTCCGAAAGCTGATCGTCTCGGAGCCCGGTGGTGGAGCCTGAGCCTATCCCCCGGAATCCGATTCCCATGTTCGTGGAGGAGGTCATTGACACGGCATTGGCTGCGCTAAGCGCGCTGCTGATGCTGCTCTGGATTCCACTCAGATTGGAGTCGGCCACCGAGCTGCCGACCGAAGGCGAAACATAGGTCATGCCCCAGTAGACCATGATGAGGAGCTTAGTCGCCCTTGGATCCCTCGCCGGGAGGTAGTTTCGGCTGGCCAAAGGCGCCGCAATCACCCGCGCCACCTTATCAAAATTGAGCTTATTGAGGGACTCGTCGCTGATCTGGCCGGCCCATTCCCCTCCCTGCCCGAACGCGTAGTACTCCGGCTGGAAGGTGCCATCCGGCAGTGCCACCCGGATGTAGTCGCTACTCACTTTGCCCGACACGGCTGTCACCCCGTCTACGCCCGCCTCCGCGCAGGCGGAGGGCGAGGCAGCTAATGTGGCGGCGCCCACACAAAGGACTCCAACCGCCGACCTGAGCTTAAGCGGGGTATTCATAGGGATCTTTTACGTCATCCGTTTCCAAATGGATGCGCACCGCGCGTTCGATAGACCAACGACGCGGGCGACAGCGATATATTAAGCCTTTTCATTGGAAGAATACAATCCTCGCTCGCTCCACCCAATGGCGCCAAGGGCATCCCAAACCCTCCCCACGTGCCCGGCCCGTCACCCCTTATCTCGATTGATCTCGAGCAGAATGTTCTCAATGCAGCCGAGAATGTCGGCCCGCCCAACCCGGGATTTTGATGAGCTTGTGAATATCAGGGGCAAGTCGGAGCGCCAACCACCCATGGTCTTCTTGAAGGTCTCCACCGCGTCCTTGAGCTTCGAGGCCGACAATTTGTCCGTCTTTGTGAAAATAAGGGCATACGCCACCCCTTCCCCCTCAAGCCATTGAAGGAGTCCGAGATCAATCGGTTGAGGAGGGAGCCGCGAATCGATGAGCACGAACACGCACCGGAGATTCCGTCGACCAGAGAGGAATCCAGCGACGGCGTCGTTAAACTCAATGCGGCGCTGCTTCGCCACCGCCGCAAATCCGTAGCCCGGCAGGTCGACGAGGCACCAGGTTCCGTTGATGACAAAAAAATTTATGAGCTGGGTCTTACCCGGAGCATCGGAGACCTTGGCGAGTTCGCGGCGCTCGGTAAGCAGGTTCACCAACGAGGATTTCCCAACGTTTGAACGCCCAATAAAGGCGAACTCGGGCAAGGCCCATTGGGGACACGATCGCAGGTCCGGCGCACTGACCTCGAATTCGGCAGATTTGATCTTCATGGAGAGGGGCTACGGATTCAAGGGCTAGCCGGGACGAACCTAGCGATGGCCTTAAGGCAGAGCGTCTCTCCACGCATAAAATTTCTGCAGGTTATTGGACGTCGCTCGTAGATCCTGCAGAGTTTGGTGTCAGGATCCAGAGCCACGCAGGCGCCGTCGCCACGTTGGTCCATGCATCGGATCCCGGAGTGTTCCACAACGAGGTCATCGGGTATATCGTCGTCGCCTGGCATGAGTTCGACCACAAGGTGGCAGCAGCCCCCGCAGCCGGCGCAGGCGGGAACGTGATCGAAGGCGTTTTGCATAGGGAGTCAGCGGACTATACACAGAACGGCACCCGCGGCGATTCTCCGTATTGGCCGGCCTTTTTGGGTGCGCCTTTTCCAACGGCGCGTGGCCTGCCCATCTGTCAAATCCTGGCTCTGTTTGAAGGCCACATCAAAGTGGCGGGGAGGGAGGGATTCGAACCGCCGTCGAGCCAACAACCGAAAAGCTTCGCTGAACGTGCTTTAAGTTGTTTAGTAGTGAGTTAGAACAGGAGACAGGATGCGGAAATGTGAGGCGAAGACAAGCGAGAAGCGGGGTTGATGGCAAATCCGTGGCAGATATTTCGGCTTCTTTGCCAGGTTTTGAATGTGTCAAGTCCCGTCGGGAACGCCGGCCGATTAGAACTCTCGCACAACTGGACTGCGCTGTTTATCGTAACACCATCCGTTGCTGTCCGGAGTCGGGGAGTTCGCGTGTAAGTCATCTCGGTGTCCTTACGATCCGGGCGGCGTATTTCGGCTTCGGACTAGTGTCGCTAAAGCGCGCTTCCAGCGTTGCGTCATCATCCGCCTTGTCTGTTACCAATATGAGAAACAGTAAAAACTCCACCTTAGGGTTTTGCTCATAGAATCCTCTTAGTCCATCGAGCATTTTGAGCACGGCCGCACGACTCGAAGCATCGGTAATACTCTTTGCCTCGATGACAAATTTGCCCGCGGCAAACACGAAATCTGCATTTTTTTCCTGATCGGCGACTTTGATCACGAACGGCTCTGGTTCCAGATCGTGAATGACTCCCGCCAAGCTAAATTGAACGAGGTTTTGCAGATCGTATTCTGTCTCTAGCAAAAGACTCTTCGGAGGCAATATCTTGGCTTTATTCGAGAGGTAGCTATACCGCGCAAGAACCCGCTGCACCGAATTTACAACTTGACCTGCGACTTCGTGCCAGTCGTACCCGAAAACGAAAAAAGGTAGGGAACGCCGCGCGGCAATCTCGTGTGCCTTTGCGATGGACGCACGGTAAATATCGATGTCCGGCTCGGTCGCGAGGCTCGGACCGAAATTCGCATCATAAGTCGAGGCTTGGGTCCACGCCGAAAACTCGGCGAATCCTGCGCCTCGAACCCAAAGCTGCTTCGCCTCCAGTTTCTCAACCAACGGCCTGTCCCGTGAAACAATCGAGCTACCATTGATCAAACTACGTGCCATCCTGCCGTCTCCGGTCTCCCAGAAATCAATGATTCGCCATGCCTGCTGAATCTCGAGGATCTCGCGCTGCTGCAACGGACGATCTACAACGAGTAGCAAGTCAAGGTCTGACCGTAGACTATTAGTACCGTAGGCCCGGGATCCAAACATGTGCGCCTCACGAATATCCGGAAATCTCGCCGTCATTTCCAGTAGGGCCTTTTTAATATCCCATTCGCGGTGCTCAATTCGCATACCTAATTCTCAACTGTTTCCTCTCTCTTGAACAGGAGATAAACACATTGTCATTTTCATGCCGGTGCTTTCGGCGAAGCGAATTCCGGCGTCTCCTCGCATACAATACACGCAGCGCGAACGGCCCGCAGCAATTCCATCACGCGAGAGGCATCCGGGCGTTGCTGTCCCTGATGGATGACCGTATTGCGCATATCGATCAGAGCAAGGACGCGGTCCCCCAGCTCCCCGAGTTTGGGCAGGTGTCTAGCCAGATTAATGAACAGCCGAGTCGAGGCGCGAAGCCCGGCCTTCTCGATCAAGTTCTTCCAGTCGTTTTCGCTGTAATCCAATCGAACTTCGGCCAGCCGCCGCGGTGCCTCGGCGTTCATTACCATTTCCCATGCGGCCACGCCTTCAATCACGGCCGCGCGTAGGTCGTTTCGCTGGTAATGGGCCAACGCGTTCGCCAGCAGCCGGCGGTGCGGCTTAACCCGAAACCGGCCGCGGGGCAGCGATCCCAGCATACGTTCCCAGTCCTCGGGCATCACGCCTTTGCGGATCTCTCCGACAATCCGGGCATGGTTCGTTTCCGCGTCGAAAAGCTTCCAGCCCTCCGGGCAACGCCACCTGAGATCGTAGTGCAGGAGCTGCTGCTGCAAAGGAGCGTCCGTGTCGTGGCGTGACGGAATCTGCGCCTGCTGCTGTTCGTTCCGGACGAGGTCTACCACGGCGTCGTGCACGGTCTTGATCGCATCGAGTAAGCGCTGTCCCAAGGCGCGACTGTCATCATTCGTCTCGCCCGACTGGATGAGGGCGGCGGTCCTCTCGTCAAGGTCGGCCGAGAGAAAGACAAACAGGCCGGTGCAGCGAACCCCGTGGTGCTTGTCGATCTTGCTGAAATCGATGTCGCTCACCCAACCTCGATGCTGCTTGAGGTCGACGGCCAGCGCGACCTTGAAGCCGGTCTCCCCGAGTTCAACAGGCTCCCCAGCCGACGGCAGGAAGCGGTCGAAGGAAATACCATTTATTTTGTCCTCGTGGTCGAAGCGGATTTCGGCGCGAAATTGAAAGATCATCCGAGAAGGGGGGGGCTGGCCTCCGGGTTGGCGTCACAAAGCTGGAGGCGGGACGGAGTGCGCCTCGTAGCGACGTTCCCGGCGGGCAAACGCCTTTTTTCCGCCTTCCAGTGCCAGAAGCAGCTCACGATGTTGGAGGTTCTCCAGGGTGGTGGAAGTCACAGTAGTGCGGTTCTGGGCGTCTGAGCCCAGAATATGCACCAGCTCAGCATCGCCATTGACCACGAAATTGGCGTTGTGGGTCGCGAACATCAGCTGCCGGTGATTTTTCTTCGTCTTAATCAACTCGACCAAATACTCGGAAATGAGCGTCGAATCCAAGTGTGCCTCCGGCTCGTCCACTACGAGCGGTGTGTTACCGATCTGAATTAGGAGCACCAAGACGGCCGTGCAGCGCTGGCCGAAAGAACAGGCCTCAAGGCTTTTCCCGCCATACGTGACAGCCACCGACTGGAAGCGCGGGACATCATGGTAAAAGACCGCCACCTGGTTGCGGAAGAACGATGTCCATTTGGCGTCAGTGAGGAGCCGCTTGAGCGCTTCTGCGACCTTGGTTTTCTGGCTGTCGAGTGCATCGCGCATCTCCTTGGGCGAAGTTGTGGGGGTGATCTCGACGCCGCGCAACGCATCGAGAATATGGTCCTCTCGGACGACTCCCTCGTTGGCCGCCTTGAGGAGGCTCTGCAATTCGACCACGATCGCCCGCCGATAAGCATCTTGATTGAAGGCAAAAGACAGCGCGATGGCCTTAACCTGGGGATTCGCGACCTGCAGCTGGCCATTTAAATCCACCAGCATCCCGCGTACAATAGCCTCATATTTCGACCGCGCATCGGAGGTCACTCCGATCTCCAGGATGGCGGCTTTTGTCTGCTCCACCTGTTGTTTCGCCCGGGGCACGGCCTGCTCCAGTTGCGCGACCTTCGTTGTAGCGGCACTGATATCTTTTAAGTTCTCGGGTGAAACCCCTTGAGTGGCCAGAAACTTGCCAAGCGCGTCCTTGAGTTCGATTCGTTGCGCGAGCAGTTGCTTTTCCTTGCCATTGATCACGGCAAAAGTCTCTGGTTTACTCAATGTCGCGTGGGTGTTCCTGAGATATTGATATACCGCAAGGACTTGCGCTGTAATTTCATTGGCCGGAAAGTCCGCGGTCTCCTCGGACGTCGGAAGCATCGCTTCCAAGCCGGAAAGCAGGCGCTGGAGCGCCTGTTTAGAAATTGCAATTTGCTCCAGTTCTTTGGCGATGACGGAAAGCTTCTCGGTCAGCGAGGCATACGTTTCGTGCTTCACCGAGACCAGAATCTTCTGGTTGGCCTTCAGATCGGTCTCCAACTTTTGGAGATTCTCCGATAACGTGTAATACTTTTCGATCAGCCGCTTGCGTTCCGCCAGTCGGGCCAGATGCTGAGCCAGCTCGGCCTTAGCGTTCGCGAGCTGATCGTCGGCATCGCGCTTGGTGAGCCTCAGGAAGACGGCCTCGGTAAATTTACTGCTATTGCGGGCGAACCCTTCGACTTCGTTCTGGCTTAGAATCTCAAAACCACCTGGCCCAACTGCCGCGTCCACCTCGACCAAGTCGCGTAGCGGCTGATCGCCAGGAATGGTTACCGGGAGATCGCGGAAAAAGTCGGAGCCCCCAGGCGTCAGCTTTTCATTGAGCAGTTGCAGAAGCATGCTCTTGCCAGTGCCTCTCCCGCCGATGATACAGGTGTAGAAAGGGCTGAACCCAAATTCGGTGCCCGGACGGAAGCAGAACGGATCATTTTCAATCCGCGCCTGATCGGGAACATTGATCTTGATGCCGTTGATCGTATTCACCGGATGAAGCGGAGCATCAGCAGAAAGTTGGATGCGGGCCTCGTATTCTAGCCCCGCCTGCCGTAGCCCCTCGAAGCAGGGTTCGCCTTTGACCCAGGTAAAGCACTTTCCAAGCCGGTTGGGTTCGGCGGAATCCGGGAAATGATGTGCATCGCTGCAATCGAGAAGCCGGTGGTTGACGCTGTTGTCTCTTAACGAGCGGAGCGACTGTTGCACCGCCTCGATACTCGCGCCGCAGGTGAACACGAAATCTACTCCGCTGATGACCGACTTCTTCTCGGCGATGTTGTTGAGCTTCCAGCTCATATTCTCCCATTCGACCTTGCCCACCGCCGTCAAGTGCTTGTGCTTAAAGTGCGGCTTGTCGAGCGCGTCCCGCACTTGCTCAAGAGGGACGCAAAGGTTGTTGAAACCCACCCGCAGGGGATGGGTCAGCTGGCCCCGTTTTTCCGCGGGAGTCGCGTCGATGATTAACTGGCCGAGCCGCTCGACGCTGTCGCGAGTAATCAGCATTTGCCACTGCCCTGTCGTCCGGAGTTGGTCGTAGTCTGCCGACAATAGGTATTTGCTGCTCAACGCGCTTAGGAACTGTTGCTCGATGAATTCCGGCGCAAATTCCTCCGAAAAAATGATGTGGTAGTTAACGCGCGTCCATTTTTCGTCCACTCCGGAGAACTTGTCCAATCGCAACTCGATTACAGGAAGGACGAGCTTTATGTTCTTCAACCGGCCGGCCTTGCGCTCAGCCAATACCCGCTTGTAGCCGTCCAGGAAAATGTAGTCGTTGATGCCGAGAACCTCAATTTCCTTTGGCAGGGCCTCGATGCCATCCAGAAAGAGCGCCCACTTGTCCCCGGTCGCGTGGTAACAAGAGGCGAAGTCGCCGGAGGCGGGAGTATGTACGTGTAGATCCCAGCGCGACCATGTTGAACCAAATTCTCGGGGCATTGGGAGATCCTTATTCTACGAGCATCTTGAAGACGGCATCGACACTGTCGCGGTAGAACTCAATCGTGAGTTTGGTCCAGTATTCATCGGGCAGATCGTTAAGCTGCCGCCTGGCGGAGACCGGCAGCAAGAGAACCTGGGCACGTTTGTCCACGGCGAGCTCCACGACCTTCGCCGCGTTGGGCAGCATTTCCACCGAACCGCCAAGGTTGAGCGATCCCGCAATGATCGCACCACCCCTGGTGTTCTTTCCTAGGAGTGCCCCGCAAAGCGCAACGAGAACAGGAAGTCCAATCCCAGCACCTGTCTTTTCGGAATCGATGGCGCGCATCTGAATCGAGAACTCTTCCTCGCGGGGATTTCGGTCGCCGACGAGTTCTTTCGCTCGGGTGTAGAGATTCTGTTCACCGACCTTTACGCTCTCCCGGAACGGCGGCGGCGTCGGCTGATTTAAGACGCGCACGCCCGATCCGGGACCGCAGGTAACCTCGAGCCGGTAGAGAGCTGGCCCGGTTTCGGGTGACCCTGGGCTAGCTGCCCATACTTGTCCCGGAGGCAGTGGATCGGTCTCGATGGCCTCGTCATTGTGTAATTCGGGCGTTGCAACGAACTGCTCGACGCCCTCCGCCCCCATAATATAGCTGAAATGGGTGTTGCGAAATTCGCTCTTGAACACGCGTTTTTGCTGCTCTTTCACGCGGCGGCGCGATTCCAGCGCGAGGCGGGCCATCCACTCCAAATCTTCGTCGGACACGGGCTGGCTCGCATCTGGAAACACCAGCTTTAGCAGGCCGTTCAACGTTTTGTTGACGGCTTCAATGTCACGTCCGCTGAGCGCACCACCGAGGTGCACCCGCCCTTGCAGCTGTGCAAGGCGGTTGCTGGATCTCAGGCGGGTCCATGCCTCACTCAGGAAATCGCTAACTAGGCCAAAATGCTTTGTGAGGTGATCATTCGGGTTGAGTTTGGGGAAGTCCCAGCCCGAGACGTAACTGTGAATCCGATCCATGAACGCGGTATCATTACGCATTTCCGGCGGCAGAGGACTAAGCAAGTGGCCAATGCGCTGCTGCTGTTCCACGTCCACATCGAGGTTGCCGACCATCACCAGGCTGCCTTCGGCCCGGATGTTGTCCTTGCCTCGGCTGAATTGGCCGGAAGCCATGTAGCCCTTCATGATGTTCACGCCGTCCTTCTGATCAAAGGAGATGCCGGACACCTCGTCGAAACAGACCACGTCGTATTGGCATACAAGGCCACGTTGGCCGCTGGCGTTATTGACAAACATCTTCGCGACGGTGGCTTTGCCGCCCGAGATCAGGTGCGCATAGGGCGAAATTTGCTGGAAAAGGTGGCTCTTGCCGGTGCCGCGTGGGCCTAGTTCGACCAGGTTGTAGTTGCGTTCTACGAAGGGCACCATGCGCAACAATGTGACCTTCTTTGCCCGATCCGATAATGCGGCAGGTTCCAAGCCGATAGACCGGATGAGAAAATCAATCCACTCCTGTGTGTTGAAGGCCGCCCGCCCTTTTCCGTAAACCTCAAGAATGTCGGCCTTTGACATCTGGATAGGACGGATGCTTTCAATGCCGAACGGCCGGCCACCTTGCTCTTGTGCAATAATGCCGTCGTAACCGAGAGTCACCTCGGCAAAGAATCCATCCGTGAGCATGCGTTCATTGTCACGAACCATCTGCCCGGAGATTCGAACATCACGCAGAGCGAGGCTCGGCAGTTCGGCCACGTAGCAGTCGTTCTTCGCGTCGAGCCGCGCCTTCACAAGGTCGATGATACGCACGGAGCCTTCCTCTTTAGCCCGCGCCTTGAATAGTTCTTCGTCACCCGTGCGCACGGTCCGGTCCTTGAGCTGCTGCTCGACAATGCCGAGTCCCTCGGCAATTTCTGCCTCGTTTACGCTGGCGCAGTAGCGGCCAAGCAGAAACTCCACCACATAGGTGGGCACAGGATACTGCCGCGCGTATTTCCTCACCAAATCCTTCCGGACGAGGAAGCCGTCGTAGGTCTTGGCAGCGAGTGAATCAAGGTGATCGAGTTCCATGCTCATAAAGTCTCTCCGATTGTTGTGGGTTGATGATCGATGACCTGCCCCGCCGCGTCCAAGAGCACCACGCTCGCTGCGGACCCTTCGAGGGAGTCATCGCGAACGGCCACGCTGACGGTGCCCTGTGCATCCACTTCCTTCACTGACGCCGCGATGGACGTCTCTTGTTTCCAATTCTGACGCAAATCGACTCGCAAACCGTTGCTGGCACCTTCGATTTGCACTCGGCAGCGAAGGCCACGCCATGAAATGGCGCCGATTTTGGCCACGATTTTCGTGACGCTCCGCTCTATCCAAATATCAGGGGTAATGCACTCCTGCGGGCTGATCCCGCCATGAGAGTATTCGTTGCCGGCCAGAAAGGCGCCGATTCCGTGGGGACTTGCGATCCGGACGTGGGGATTCCAAAACCATCCGTATTCCGGTACTGTGCTCGCGGACTCTCCTTTGAGTGTCGCGCATCGCGCCCACTTTGACGCCGCTAGATAATGTGGGAGGTCCACTTTGGGGAGACCACCGGGGAGGAGCAGCCATCCGTGGTCCGTGACGACACGGACGGCATTCCAGCCACCGTTGAGAAGACTTTCGATGCGCTCAACCAGGGCGTCGATTTCCAGATCTAAGTGCCTTGGCAAGTCGCCGTGTAGCGAATGCCCCAACTGATCGAATCGACCAGATTCTGTCCATCCACCCGCCTCGGCGCCGACCGGCATTCGCATTTCACCGGGCTCTATGATTTCCACTCCCTGTTTTGCCATCGAGTCGCGCAATCGTTGACTTGAGGCAGGTTGGCCTGAATCTCGAAATACCGGCTGAAAATCGTCGGCTGCGTCTCTGCCTTCCAGTGCCTGGCGCACCGGCGTCGCAGCGGGTTTGGCTGTCGCGGTAACGGTCGGCAAAGTCGTGAGGCGCGCCTTAAGGCGTGATTTGACGCCACGAGCATCTAAGCGCCCCAGCAGTCGTTGTGCGATGTCATAGCGGAGGCCGTCCACAAAGAGCAGGCATACGTCCCTTTCCGGTGCAACCTCACCGACGATCGAAGACTTAGCGCGCTCACTTGCGAACGCCTCCTGAAACGTGCGTGCGGAGCGATCCAGCCAGGGCTCGTAGAGCGTGCGAACAACCCTACCGATCAATGCCAAGTCCGACGATGGACCAGGACTCGCCAAGGCGGCCATCGCAGCATCGTCGCATTGCCAACCGTCCTCCGCATAGGCTTTGATGATTCGTTCAAGATCAGTCCCGCCGAGCGAACGTTGCGCCTCCTGGGCCAGCCGCGCGAGAGGCTGTAATGCAACAGCGAGCGGACTCTGCCCGATTTGAGCCCATACCCAATCGCGCCGTCTCCCGTGCTCTTTCTCAAGGTCGAGCACTTTGGCGCACGCCGCGCTGTGTGGCAGCTTCGATAACGCATCAAACTCCTTCTTGAGCCGGGCCTCCTCGGCTTCGTTCGCTGACGGTTGACGGCCTTCTCCTACGAACAGATCCTTAGGGGCGACTTCTCGCAGGAGCCGCGCCACGCCGGGATATCCTTTGGGGGCTTCGCAGAAGCGACGCCATACGTCGTCCCAACGACCGGTCCCGGCGATTAATGCGTCGCCGGCCTCTCTGGGATGCATTTGATCAGGATCGATTCCAAATTGCCGGCGGGAGACATCACAAAACGTAGACCACCGCGACCCTGCCCAAAGTTGGGCGCTGCCGATGGGATCATTCATCCACATGAGAATGTCACGCACTGGATCGCCTATCGCCAATCGGTCGAAATCCTCGGCCTCCAATCGTCGCCCGCGCAAGCCTGCCAGTGGCTCGTTGATCAGGAGGGGAAGCGCCCGCAGTAACGCCTCGCGCGTTCGGGCGTCGAGCGCCACATCGAGACCCAGGCCCTGCTCGGACGTAAAAAATGCATCCACGGTCCAGTCTCGCCCATTGCGCTGGTGCCACATCGCACCCCGGTATTCGAGTTCGATCAGCGGTTGGAGAAGTGCTGGACACTCGTTTCCGGCCCGAAGGACCTGGCGGCTGACGCTGGGAAGGTAGAGCACCGGAACATGCCCCACAGGCGGACTGGCGCCTGGCAGTGCTCGCTCAATGACACATTTCAGCCAGATGGCTGGGCCGCTGCGTTTGCTCGGATCGTAGGTTCCAAGCGTGTAAAGCTCAGGAAGCGACACACTCAGCGCAGCAACGAGGGGACGCCATTGCGCGTCCGGGTCGGTCCATAATATGCCGACCGGTGCTGCCACGCCTTCAGGAGACACCGCGGCGGCGGAGAGCGAGTTCCAGAGGGCTTCAGCAAGAGTATTCACGGTACGGGCTCAGATTTAGTGCGCATGAACTACCGTTTCTGAGCGTGCCGGTCGCGGGCGGTTTGTTTGGCGGCTATCGAGTAGTGGCAGTCGTTCCAGCGGTTGCCGTCGAACGCGGCCCCTCCTTTGAAATCAGCGGAGGTTTCGTCCCAGTTCCAGAACCAAGGAAAATCGGCTTTGGCGCGGTGGGGCTCTTTGCCCCGGTCCTTGTCCCAGCTGACTCTTGGGGTCGCGCGAAGAATGCTGGCGTTCTTCACGCGGGCATTAAGCGGTTTTGCAGTAATGAAGGGGCGAATATTCAAACGGGCCCCGTCATTGATGTCGGGATCCCAACCGATGGGCTGTTCGTGCAACGGCTTCCAGCGAATGAACAAATCGAAGGGCGGTTCGCCCGCGAGAATTGCTTCGAGCTGACGTCGTAAGTGTTCCGCTGCCGTCAGGCGGGCGTCGGCGCCTTCGATCCCCGCCTTCTGCGCCTTCCGCTGGACGTCGGTCCAGTCGCCGAGATAGGTATAGATAAGCTTTTCCAGCGTGGGCTTGCCGGAACCATCAGGGGCGGCGAGTCGGTGGTAGTTCACTAGCGCGCTGAAGCCGTTCTTCAGGCCGTCCCAAATGTGCCAGACGAACGGGCGCTGGTGGAACAAGTCACAGTGCTGTTCGAAAAAGTCGTCGCTAAGCCAATCCGCGAGCGTTTTCGCGCGGGAGCCCGTCGCTGCTAGCAATTCGCGCGCTTTGGAGGATGACCATTCTGAACCAAACGCGGCGGCGAGCAGGGCGTTGAGGCGATCCGCAGCAGGCGCTTCGCCCTTGGTGGCAGAGAGGCACACGATGCCGTCTTTGTCCGCCACCTTTTCCAGACCATCCGGTTTGAGTGCCGAGCAATCTGGAAAACTAGAACCGGTCTGGCGCGGCCACTTGTAGCCTAGCAATCGCGCCACGGCTACCTGCAACGGCTGGTCTGCGCCAGCAGGGTGACCATTGAACAGCCATTGAGTCGGGTTACTGGAAAACGGCTTCGGTAAGCCATGAGGAAAGTTTTCTGTCGCAATCTTTTGCCAGTGTGCGAGATCGAACGGGATAGAGACCATGCTCTGATCTGTGATTTTCAGCGATTGGTTTATCCGGCGAACAGCAGTGGCAAAGTCTCCAGACGCGCAGAAGGCCCACAGCGCAGGCAAAGTTGCCTCATCCTTTGGCACGATCACCGTCACATTATTGTCGAACAAATCTCCGAAATAGAGAGATGCAGGGAGACGGCCCATCGCTGTGACGATGATTCCCTTCTTGCCCCACGCGTCACCGCCCCGAAGCCAAGAGCTCGTGCCTTCCTCCCCGAGTCGTTCGCAGAGATACTTGTAAAATGAACCTCCGCCCTTCTCCCAAAACAGCACATTGGACATGCCTCCCACCAGCTGTGTTTGGTCAACCGTGCTATGTTCGGGTGACCACGCGTTACCTAAGGACGCCAGTTCCCAAAAAACCTTTCCAAAACGAGGATAGTCACCTGTGCAAATCCCGAGGTGGCTGGAGGCGAGCGCAGAGAGCAAGCTGCTTTCCCCAATTTCCTCCAAAGCAATTCGGTTATCCGGATTGTGTAGTTGGTGTGCTTGATCCAATAACCTAAATTGGCTCGAGATCAATGCTGCCGCCTTTTCGTCAGGAGATGTGGCTCTCGATAGGTCGAGCCCAACGAAGCGGTGTGAATAATGCGGCTGTCGGCGAGTGCAAACCCCGAGCATCACATTGAAATCGAACATTGGAGTCTGAAATCCGCGCGCGCCGAGTCCGACAACTGAGTCAAGGGTGGTGCGATTCAAGAAATCACGCCGCAGTTTTTTGAATGTCACCAAATAAAGCCAATTTTGCGGCGTGACGAGTGCCGTACTTCCGTTCGGAGCACAGAATTCAATGGACCTTTCTAGAAAGCAGTTGGCGAGATCTGCCTTGGCTTCGGGATATACCCGTTCGCAGTAATCCTTTAGAGAGTCTTCCTGCTTCGCGCGCCCAAGGTAAGGCACGTTAGTAGCGACGAGCGTGAATTGGCCGGCGAGAATTTCTGCCGCTTTGGCTAGGCCGCGTGCGGTCACGGCCATTTCATGTGCCGTGTCGTCCTTGGTTTCTTGCGTCAGTGCCTTTTCCAGCAGCGGCTGGAGTTCATTGAACGCCGCTACTAGCAAATCGTCCTCTCCGGCGCGCGGGTTGATAAGGCTCCCTAGTACCGCAGCCTTTTGGAACAGTCGATAAAGCCGTTCCATACCTCGTTGAAGCTTCTGATTGTCGCCGGCAATCGCCAGCCAGTCGGCTTCGCGAGTGTTCGGCGCAAGGCCAGAACAGGCCAGGTTCATCGCCGGCAATGGTCGATACCCCACGCGCCGCCACGCGGCCAGTGCCAAGTTGAACGCGCCGATCTGCGTGCAGCGCGGGTCAATCTCCAATCCGTATAGGTTGTCGCGGATGACAGCTGCCACCGCCTGCACTTCGTCCAGCTTTTCCTCAGCCGAGCGCAAGGCCACCAGCCGCTCAAACATCGCCACCACGAAATGCCCGCTGCCCATGCACGGATCGAGCGCCCTTAGGGCGTACGCAGATTTCGGCCAGCCGGCGAACGTGCCGGTAGCAGGTGTCCATTTGCCGTCCTTGTCTTTGATGAAGCGGAGATAGCTCCACGGGCAGCCTGGCAGTACTATAGCTTGGCGGAGTTCGTCTTCGCTCCGGGCGTTCTCGGCCAGCTTGGGATTCGCGGCGAGGACTTTGCCGGCGTGCCACGCGCCGAGCGTGTTGTCCAAGAGGAAGTCCACCATGTAATCCTCGGTGAACAGTTGCGTGACGGAGGGCAGTTCATCCGCGCCGATCTTGTTGCCGGAGGCGTTGACCTCGTCTTTTCGGTCGGCCTGCCAGAATTGATAAACCCAGCCGAGGCTGTCGGTGGCGACGAAAACCTCTCGGGGCAAATCGTTGAGCACGTCCTCCAATTCCGAGCGCGTTTCAGGTGGAAGCGTGACCTCCAGCACAGGGTCTCCTTGGCGGAATATCTCTGGGAGCATGGCCTCGGCGTAACCGCAGGCTAGCGGCAGCCAGTCCTTGCCCTGCTCGCGGGCGAGTTCGCGGCACTCATCCATGCTCATCGCCTGGCCTGACTCGGGCTCAATCAACAGTTCGTTCTCGGCGAGGTAGCGGGAAAAAAGCATCCGGTGCCAGTGTTCAAATGCGACCTCACCGGTGAGCCGCGTGACACTTTGGGTGCCCCGCTTATCATCGCGCACGTCGCCCAGCTGCACACCATGCGCCCGCAGCCGATTGCGCAGCCGGCGCTGGTCGGGCTTCAAACTTCCCCACGGTTCGTGGTGCCCGACCGCGAGTAGGTCGAGGGCCTTTCCTGCACCGGTCTCTGCCGCGCGCCGAGCCTGTTTTACGGCGTTTTCAAGGTCCTTGCGAAGATTGGAAGCGAGCGAGGGCATCGGGAGTAAGATTTGATGCTGACCTGATCAGACCTGATTAGAGCCCTTACTGAGCCCTTTACGCTGGCGCGTGACGGACGTTGGTGTCGTGTTTCTCGGGTTCATGTGGGGTTTAGCGGCGAGGAGGTATCAGACCCATGTTGCCGGGCGATTCAGCAGGAAGCCGTCTGGCTTTTGCACCGGATCGAGCAGCTGGCTTTGGGCAATGTTGGATCTGCCCAAAGTGAACGCATAGTTTGCCTCTCGTCTGAGCCGCTCCGAAACACGATCCGGTGGGAAAACGACGATGACCCGTTTTGCTGGAAAAAGGCCGCGTACCTTGATGATGGGACCCGCAAGATCGCTATCGGCCGAGATGAGAAGAGCGGTATCGTAGCGCTCCTGGAAAGCATCCACCAGGAGCTCGGTCGCGATGTTTACGTCGGTCATCTTCTCGTCGTGCTTGGTCCATTGCGACCCACAGGAATGGCAACGGATAGGCTTGGCGAGGTAGTGGCCAAAAAAGATGGAGGTGTCCGGCAAGGTGGACAGGGCTTCAAGGTAGGTGCTTTGCCGACGTGCCTGGTCGGGATCGGCTGGTGAGGCTGACACGCGGCTGGTGAAGTATTTTACCGCCACCAGCTGTTGGTTTGGTTTTAGCAAGCTTTGCGACAGCGCATGCACATCCAGCCAATAAAAGCGCCTCCATCCCTTGGATTTGAGCCCGAAGTAGAGGTTGAACCCATCGATATACACGACAACGCGTTCGGGCGGCGGATGGGTGGCGGGCGCAGGGTTCACGGGAAAACGCAGGATTTTTCTTGATCGGAAGACGGAAGTGACGTTCTTATGTGGTATTCACTCCGCTGGCGATAGCATCGCCGGCCCGACGCCCTGCGAAAGCAGGGCGTTTCTTTTTGATGGGTTTCAAGGTGAGCATCGTTGGAAAATAACTACGAAATCACGACCGGGCCGGTCTTGATTCGGTCGAGAAGCGGTTTCTCCTGACCGGCCAGCCATTGTTTCACGTCCGTTTCGGTCCGGAGCACGATGCTGCTGAGATGCACGTGCTGAACCTTGGGCTCCAGCAACTCGGCGGCCTCTTTGGCGGCTTGCGCAGATCGCCCGGGAAGCGCAGCGATCTTGTCGTGCCACCACGAGAGAGGGGTCGTTTCTAGCGTGGAAAGCAGTTTCTCGTCGGTGGAGACATCGGGAGCGCTCGGTTTCGAGAGTCCTGAATTAGCGAGGATACGCGTGCGAGCCGCGGCGTCGATCCGCTGCCAGACATCGGATGTCTCAAGCGTGGCAAGGTGCTCGGTGTAATCCGTTTCAAAGCTGCGCTGGGCCGCCTGCATGCCGCCACGCAGCAAATCCGCCAGGGTGCGGAGCAGTGGCGAGACGGCATCCTGGGCCTGGATCAGGGATCGTTGGGTGCGGATTGCCTCGATCTGTTCGCGGCATTCCCTGGCATCGGGTAGCCCGGATGATTGCCCAGCCAAGCGGACGAGCAGACTCCACGATGGGAACCGCTGGGCGGCGAGATCGCGTGCGGCCGTCCAATCCTTGATGTTGTTTTCGAGCTGAGTCGCGGCGGCCCGGATCGCCACCAACTGCTGGTTGCCGGCAAGACGCTGCAGGTCCTCGACGGCGGTGAGGTTGGAAACAGCGGGAAGCGGTGCATCGCCGCCGGCGGCACGGGCGAGTGCGACCAGTGCTTGCAGAAATTCGCCCGCCTTCGCGGCCTCGTCGCCACTCTTGCAAGCAACGCCAGCCTGGCCGAATAGCTTCCGAAGGGACAGGCGGTCCTGGACGGTGAGAGTAGCCTGCTCGACCCGGAACGCCGACTTCGGAATCTTGTTTTGGTCCAGTTGACCCAGCGCAACCGGCGCGCCATTCAAGGTGACGCTCAGGTGCTGTGCGCGATGCAGCGCGATAAGCGCGGCATCAATGGCGTCACGCGGCCAGCCAAACGGGCTCGCTTGGAGAGTCTTCCGAACCTCCGTGCCTGTCTTGCCGGAGCCGATGGTGGCGATGACCTGCTGGCACACCGGGTGCTTCTCCGTGGCATCCGTATGGCCGGCGGGCTGAAACGGGTGGTCCGCTCCATCGCGCGCGCGTTTGAGCACGACCTCCCAGGCGTTCGAGTCGCCCTCCTTGAAGCGGGGAAAGAGTCGGATCAGAGACTCGTCGGCTGCATCGCGAATCTTGTCTTCCAACGTGAGCCGGATGACCTCGCTACCACCGCCTTGAAATACCTTGGAGTTGGCCACGATTTCGCGGATTAGCCGGTCGCGGGCGGTGGCAGCGTTGGCCTTGCGACTCTCCATGCTCTGCCGAGCCTCCTGTCCTTCCGGAGTGGAGGGAAGTCCGCGCAAGTCGAGCGTCTGCTGCGCCGCGTCGGCCTCGACGACAAGGCGCCGCAGGTCCTCGGCGGATTGACGCGGCACAAAGACCGCAAGCAGGGGGTTCTCTGCGCCGATAGCGCGAGTTGCCTCTACCACCTCTTTTTCGGCGCAGGACCACCCGTCGCGGACCCAGATCGGTACACTGGCGCCGTCGCCAGCCGGGACAGTCGGGTCACGGCTAATGACGAGACTGCGTGACTCCTTGCTCAGTCCCTGTGTCTTCTTGACCGTACGGATGATGCGCTCCGCCTCGCCATAGAGCAATTCGTCGCGGCGGAATTGAATAGTGGCGTCGTCGTTGTTGAGCTTGGTCTGGCGATTGCGGAATTCGCGATCCCACTCGCTGCCCTCTCGCGTTTGCAGGCGATATTCGTCGCCAACCGACATGAGGACACCCTTGGCGGCGAGGTTTTTCAACGCGGTCTCGACTTCGGAGCGCAGCTTGCCGTTGTCCGCGGCCAAGTCGTCAACGAGCAGGTCGGCAATGTGGTCTTTGTTAGCGCGGACCCCCGTATCCAGGTCGCCATCCCGCTTAAGTTTCCCGATAAGAAACACCAGCCCACAGATCCGGCGCGCGAGTAGTCCATCCTCTTTCTCAACCTTTATGATGCGCTCGTTGCTCTCCCGGAGTAGGACACCGGTATTGACGAGGTTCGGGGCCAGCGAATCGAACAATTCGTCGGCCGGGACGACCGCACCCACATCCCGTTTTGAGACTTTGGTTACCGCACTGTGAATGATGCTGAGCTGCGAACGTAGCTGGCTCTGGGTGCCTGCAGTGTCCACCTGACGGAAGCAGTGCTCCCAGAAACGGCGGCGGACGGGCAGCAGCGGATAGTCTTCCACAATCGTTGCGCGGTCTTCGGTGCGCTCGGCAAGGCGGGTGCCTTGAAGCTGGCGGGAAATTTCGCCTGCATGGGTATCCAGCGTGCGACGGACCTCGGGAACGCCCGTGGGTTTTTTCTGCAGCAGAACCTTGCGGGTGACGGTCTCGACCTCGATATCGGAGAGCGGCACGCGAATGGTGAAACGGTCGAGAAGCTTGTGCAGCAGGGGGATGTCAGTGAGTGCGCTCTGACCTGCTCCGACAATGATCACGTGGCTGTCGAGTTGCTTGGAAACCGCTTCGGCGACTTCGGTGACCAGGGTGGAACGGGTGTTGGAGTCGCCGATGTATTGCTGAACCTCGTCGAGGATCAGGATGGTGCAGGGGATGCGACCGTTTTTTCCGACACGCCGTAGTGCCTCCTTGGCGGTTTGGAGGAAGGCCTCCGTGGTGATATCGGTGGACTGGGGAGGGAACTGAGCCCGGAGGTTCTTGTGAACCTCGGCTTCGGAAGTGGCGAATTTGGGGTCGCATTCCAAAACGGCGCGCGCAAGCGGACCGCTCACGTAGAGATTGTTGAGCTCGCCCACGAAGTCTTTGCCTGCCGCCGCGATGATCTTCTTGACCCGCTCATACCAACCCTGCGAATCCAGCCAGAGGCAGAATCGAGCCTGGGGATATAACCCTGGGAGACCGGTCGCTTTGAGAAGGATGGAGAGGATGGTCAGGCGAACGTTTTCGGTGGTGCCGCTGGGCAGCGCCCCGGCTGCTGCTAGCAAGCCACCGGCCCGTTTTCCGGCGGTTTCCAACTCCCGCAGGAGGGCGCGCAGGTCTTCGGGAATGTGTGGAACCAGGCTCCGGGCGGTCGCTCCATCTTCGAAGGTGGTGTCCTGCCAAAGACTGGCCGCCATTTTGAGGGCGTGTGACTTGCCGCTGCCGTAGAATCCACTGACCCACACCCCCTTCTGGCTGGTGCGCCCAAGGTTCTCCAGGAACGAACGGAGGATGCGCGTCAATCCGTCTGAGAATTGGCCTTCGCAGACGAATGTGGAAAGTTCGCCGCGCAATTCTGCCCGGGCCTTGGGATCGGAGTCATCCGAGATTCGGGCCTGCCCTTGGTTGATGAGGGGGTATTCCGCAGGATCCCGCAGAAGTATGTCGTGGATTTTCATGGGGTAAACTCGTCGGAGTAATGGGTGATGGGGATTGCGAGGTAGTTCCACCCGTCACGGGCATCCAATAGGCGGTAGTTATTATGTTCGTATTGTCCGGGGAAGAACACGAGGACGCGGCCACGGATATCGCGATCAACTTTACGGACTACTTCCGAGAATCGGGCGAGGCCGAACAGCGTCGCGACGCCCAGAACTGCGACGACTGTGTTTTCGGTCACGTCTGGGGCGGTCAGTGCGCGCCGAAGCTCAGCAGCTACATAGTCAGGGAATTCAGACTCGAGCTTGAGACTGAGGTCGTTCGGCTCCTGAAAATAGGCGTCGCGATATTCGTCTCCGGCAATCCATGAAGGGAAAACTGAGGCCAAGTCGATCTCATGCCAGGTGTGCCCAACTTCAAGGGTGGCTGTTTCGAACAGCACCTTGCGGGCACGCAAAGTGCGCTCCAGTTCCTTTTCATATACCACCATAATTACGCGCTGCGCTCCCGACATGGTCCGCTGCCAAGGGGTCGAGATGTGCCGGGAGTAGCGCTCAGCGAGTTCTTCGATGCGGGACATTATTTTTCAGGGAAATGAGCGAAACTCGCGTCGAGCCGCTCCAGATGAAGATCGACGATTTTATCAGAAAAGCGGACGTCCAGAAGACCAGCACGTTTGGCCTCAAGCGCGAGATTACGTGCTCTAGCTGGATCAATATCCAAAACCCGCATCCATAGACTGCCGAACAGGGATTCGCCCCGAAAGCCTGCGGCAAATCCGACCGCTAGTGCCATGGTAGCCGAGACATAGTGTGGCCTAATCTGCCGGCGATGCTTGAACGTACGTCCTTGTAAGTGGCCTGCTTGAGTCCAGGAACTCGCGCAGTTTCGCACCACTTTTGCCAAGATACTGTCGTTCAGCCGTCCCTCCGTGCCTGTTCTGAGCGCTGCCTCTGCTGCAGTACGGGCGAATTCCTCTCCCTCCTTCAATCCAAGGACTGCCGGCGCTGAGAATCGCAAAAGGGGGTCCCTGGCTAGCGCAACCAGAATCGCAAGTTGCGGCTGTGAGCCAGCGTCCATTGCCCACAGCCGCCGAAGCAGCCGGAACAAAGTGATCCTTGGATCGAGGGCATAGAGTTCGGTGAGCCGTTGGAAGGAGAGACGGCGGGTTGAAGCGGTCGGCTTTCCAAGGCAATTTTCTTCCACAACCAGGCGCTTGTACTCTGCCCGGTCAGCATCGCCTTTGGCATGGGCTAGAACCGCAGTAAGCTCGGACAGCATGAGCGTGCGGCTGCTATGGGTCCCGACGGAACCGAACCGGAATCCGGCCTCAGTCAGGCCGGGATTGGGTGGATTTTGGGGGAAGAAGCCGCTGGTATCAGTAATACAATCCATTTCGCCGGCAAGTTTGCCGGCCAAACAATAGATGTCAATCCAATTCTTATCTCGGCCCCCGCAGGGTGACCGGAGCCTTTGGAGCAGATCTGCTTTTTCGGCCAGTATATTAGTTCTTTACTTTTCATACTATTTACTTAGTATATCCAGTATGACTCCAGAAACCCTCCTCCAAAAGGCCATGGATCGGATCCAGGCCGCCTCGCGTCGGGCAGATGTGGCTGAGATCGATCGCATGTCGCGGATCGCGAAAAGATTAAATGAAATCGCATTACACGTGAACGCGCTTAACGCGGAATTGATCGAGCTGGGATCGGCCCTTGATGCGCCCGTTAATAGTGACCATCTGCCGGCGCCCAATCCTTTGCCGATCCGATTCGAAGCGCCGGCGCGCAGGGGTGAAGTCGAGATTATCGTGGACTGGCCGGCTTGCGGGCTCCCGAGGCCACGGGTCGCCGTTTCCGAGCCCAAAGCATCGGACACCCTGGTCGCGTTCATTTCCGAGTTAAATGCGGCTCTCGGGCCGGACTCGCTCCGCAAACTGACGCAATTAAAGGTCAGCCGGGGGCCGCTTCTCTCGGAGAATCCCGCGGCGGATTTTCTCAATTCGAAGAGAGGAACCCAGTATGCCCACCAGCAAGTTCCGGGCACCCCCTTCTTCGTGCTCACGCACTCCAGTACGAACGAGAAGCTGGAGGTGATTGGAGAAGCTTGGCGCGCGCTCGGACTCCCGCATGGAGGCCTTTCGGTAAAACGCGTTGCCTGAGAGCAGGTCAAACTCTTCGAACTCCCAAAAGAGCCAGCAACACGAAGGTAGTGGTCGAGGGCGACGATTAATTCCCATTCAGACCAGTTCGGATTCAGGGGCTTCGCGACAAACTAAGCGCATCGACGAACGAGCGCACAAAATCAGCACAGTTCGAAGAAAAGCGTGCGTTGAACTGCTTTAGCCACTCCTCTCTCGATATATCGTGTTGCTCGGGGATCTTCAAAAAAACCACGTGAAAGGGGATGTTGCGCCCACCGTGGACGAAGCTGTTCGTTAGAATTCCCCCGGTGGATTCCAGGCCATGGCTTCGCCAGCGGGATTCACGGATCGGGTAGATGAAACCGCAGCCGGCTAGAGTGGCTGCATTTGATACTTGGCCGATATAAGTATGCAGCTGAAAAAGGTCCTCCCTGCTCACGCCGTAGCTGAAGTCAAAGGACTTGTATTTGACGTCAAAGACATAGGTAGCACCGTAAAATTCGAAAACCAGGTCCGGAATGAGGTGACGGCGGGTGTAACCGGTTAAGAGCCCGGAAGGAATCGTCCAGTCGCGACTCGTCTTGCTCTGTAGCACCACCCCTGCGCGCTTGAGCAGTTTGCGCACAAAATACTCGAAAAGCATCGAGACATCGAAAAAGAAGGCGCTGGTTTGCGACTGGTCGCCAAAATCTGACAGCTCATCGCGTAGGATTTGCTTCGAGAGCGCGACTACCGGGTTGTAGTCCGCGTAATAGGGATTTCGCACCGGCGGCGTGCCCAGCAGGTCTTGGAGTGAGCTACGCCGTCCTTGGGTGGCGATCTGGAAGGTTTGGTTGAGTGTGTGTGCCTCGCGCAGGAAAGCGTGGGAATCGAGGTGTTCGAGGGTGCGGGCGATGAGCCGCGTGGTGTCGTTGTCGTAACTGTGTTCGCGGAAGGTGCAGCGGTAGTTGGCGCGCTCGTGGTTCAGAAAATAGTCCACAGGGTCGAGGCGCCCGCGCACATGGGCAAAGGCCTCCGAGCGGGTCGCATAGGCTTTGGGCAGACCGAGGCGGAAGGCCTTCTTGAGCTTTATTAGCCAAAGATAAACGAGCAGCCAATCGTAGCCGCCGTTGTCCGTGCCGCCATGCTCAGGCAGTTCGACGAACCCATCCGAGTCAGCGATGATGTATTTGAGAAATTCGTCGCCGAAGCGGGAAGAGACCCGGAGCGTGAAATCCTTGGATTTGACGCAGCCAATGAGATTGCCCGTTGTCAGAGTGAAGTTCAACGGATCGCGGCCAGTCAGGCCGATGAAGGCATCGTCGGTGTTGTGCTCGTAGTCGGCATCGGGGATGCGAAACACCAACTTGGACGCCTTGGTGTCTAACGTAGCCGCCATTTGAAGCAGCGGCCAGACGGCCCCCGGATTGTTCGCTGCCCGCCCCTGCATGATCTCCACGGACGCTCCGAACGATCGCGTCCGAAAAACGCCTTCCTGTACTTGGTGAACCGTATTGTCCACCAAGGTGCCGTCGCAGAGGATTTGGCTCAGGGTCTTAATCACACAATGCCGAACGCATTCTGGAATTCAGGGATCAGGGTTTCACCTCGGCCAGAACCGCGAAGATATTCCTCCAAGAGTGGCTTAATGGCATCTTCCCATACGTTTTCGCGCACATCGCTTCGGGTGAGTGTCTGCGGGTAACGCAGGTTCATCAGATAGGCGTGGCCGATTTCGTAGTCTGGCCCTAGGATGTCCGCCTTCCGAATGCGCTCATTTAATTTTTCGAGGTCGTCAGCTAGGCCAACCCAAGGGCGTGGTGCGTTGCCCGGCTGGGCATCGCGCTCCTTCAGATGGTAGCGCAGGGCAGTAATGTCCGGATCAATTCGTTCCCATCGGAAGCGGCGTCTCAACGCCAGGTCGAAACTCTCCACGCTTCGATCTATGGTATTCATAGTTCCAATCACGTAGACGTTGTGCGGAACGAAGAACTTGTAGGTGCCCTGAATCTCAACCATGCCGGTTTTAGATGTGTTGAGCGCAGCATATTGCGTGGATATGGCACCCTCCACTCCGCGATACTCCAAGCAAATCATAAGTTCGCCTAACACGCGGGAAAGTTCCGCTCGGTTGATCTCATCGATTATGAAGAAAAACGGTGGTACGGCATCGGCGATTTTCTTGCCCTTGGCTGATTGCCAAAAAATATGCTGCCAATGCTCGCCAGCGAGGTGGGCTTGGTGCGGGATGAGGTCGTCGATGCGGAGGCTATCCCATTTCTTTATCAATTCGGGGCCTTGTATGGGAATGGAATGGACATCTCGCTCCCAAATCGCTGCCCGGAGGCAGAGTCGCTTAAAGATGCCGTTTTGCAGAGTAAGCTGAGCCTTCCCCTCTTTGTCTAAGATCGGACGCAGACCCTCTATGAAGTCCTCGTAGCCAAAGGAGGGATGAAATTGCACGACTTCGCAGTGGCTTTCGTGAGTAAAGGGGGTGCCTTTGCCGAAGTCCTCCCGCCAGATATCGAAAAGCAGTCGTGTATCCCGCTTGGCCGTGTAGGTTTTACCCGTGCCCGGCGCACCGTATTTGATCACCTGCTTTTTTAGACTGAAGGGGTTGGAAATGTTCTCGAAGAGACACCAAACAAAGATGCTTAGGAGTTCATCACACGGCACCTCCTTTTCTCCGCCGACCCCATCTGCGAAGACCTCGCGCAGAAAAGAAATTAGGTGCACATTCTTATCGTACCAGTCTGCCGCTGGATCGACCAAGGCAGTGAGAATGTATTCGCCAACCAGCCACTGGTAAACGGTCTCAAAGTTCGAGCCGTTGACGGCGCAGGTGACGTTGAGCGAGCATGCGGCCAAGGCGCGATTCACCAACAAATTATTTCGGTTAGCGGAGTATTTGTCCGCAGCATGCCCCCACGCGACTCCGAACGTCGTGAAGTTTTCCCTACTCGGCTGCTTGATCAAATCGACGAAGGCATCGACGAAGCCCTGCTCCCCGAGGAACCGCTTACGGTTATCGTGGCTCAACACCGATTGTCCGCGCGATGCCACGCCATTACTTTTGTCGAAAAGAATCCGGCTGGCAAAAACCGGCCACGGGTCGGGCTCGGCTTTGAACCGCGTTTTTTCGTAGGTTGCCTTGTCCGTAATACTTTTGCCTTGCCCCAGAGCCGCTCTAACTTCGGCGACATCTCCGGTGATCGCTCGATACTCATCTAGCCAGCCGTCTACTTCGGCTCGGCGGTTAGTGATAAGGTGGGTATAGAGATTCTTGAGTCGGGACATGAATGATAGAAATGCCGAATTTCAAATAGACGTAATAACCGAAGTGCGGGTCTAGCCCGCATTTCAATCACGCCCAATGAATCATGGCAACCAAACCGACATCGTCAGGGATCCCTTCAACAGGCTGAATATACCTGGCCGCGCCAGAAGGCAAAGGCGGCGGGCGCCGAAGCACCCGCCGCCCGGGAGTCCCTCGCGATTACGGGCGAATGCTGTTGCCCGCGAGCCGAACTGTCTGGTTCAACGCCTCCGTCTTCGCGGCGTTCAGGAACGCCCGTTCACGGTTCGCAGCGGGCACGTTGCGGATGCGCTCCTCGATCTTCGATTTGATTTCGGGGTGCTCTTCCACCCACGCCCTGACGGCTTCGTTGCGGCCGTTGGCGTACTCGGTGCGCTGCATCTTCCCGAGCATTTGCTTCCGGATCAGCTCATCCTTGCTGAGTCCTTGGTAGTACTCGAGCAGCTTTGGGTTCTCCTGGATGAACCGATCCAGCTTGGCATCGATCTCCGGGTTTCTCCGCAGCGTGGGTTCCTGCGCCTTCTTCTCAGCGACTGCTTGTTTTAATGACGGCATAATGCCTCCTGTTTTTCCCCAGCCATTGTTTAAACAAGGCGGCTGGTCGCCAGTGGCACTTGACCTTGTTTGAGCGAACGTCGCCCAAAGTTATTGGCAGTCATCATCGAATTCCGACTCCTCAATCGGGTTTACGGTTTTCCGTTTGATGTCGAGGACTGCACGCTCGAATTCGTTTCGGATGCGGCCGGATGTGCCGCACGCGACCCATAACCTCAAGAGGGCCGGCACCCCCGGGCTTTGGCCGTAGAATTCCTTTATCTGGGAGTCAGCCTTTTCAAAGTTCTCCGTAAGATGCGGGGGAAGCACTATCGGCAAGCCTTCAGGTATCGGCGGCTCCAGTCTTGCGGTGGATGCGATTGAGGTGGCGGCGCCCATGGTCGATGGCGCCATCCTAGACCTTTTGGCACATTGAGGCTATGGACGTATCCGTCCTTTATCGGGGAGAATCCGACGCGAGGACGGAATTGAGTGCCTTTTTTGGCGAGCAGCCGTAGAGATTTCGAAAGCAGCGGTTCAGATGGCTTAGGTCGTGGAAGCCGACTTCCCGGCCAGCTTCGGTCACATTGTAACGTCCGGTGCGAAGTAGCTCGCGAACCTTTTCCACCTTACGCGTGAGCACAAATTCCCTCGGGCTCATCTCAGTGGTGATCTTGAATCGGCGGGCAAAATGATCCGGGCTCAGCCCGGCGTGCCCGGCCAGGTCCGTGACCAAGATCCGTTCGCTTAGGTGTCCATCGACATATTCCGTGAGTTGGCTGACCAAATCGACGGGTAGGCCCGACCTGACCGGCGGGGCGGCCTCGTCGGACGAATCGCACGCCCTAAGAGTCCGACAAGCCAGCTCTATGCCGAGGCCTTCGACAAACTCCGGTTCGGGTGGATGCAATTGGCGGCAAAGGGCCAAAAACATCTGGCCAAGTTGGCAAATCAAGGGGTCGCGCCGTCCGAGGGAGCGAAGGTCTCGAATAATGACATCGGACGATAACGGTTCCCGGTCCATGTTGTATCCGGGTACGTTGACGTAAAGCACGACCAGCTCCGCTCGACGCACCCAGTCAAGGGTCGTTTCTAGCTTTGGTGGGATGATCCAAAGCTCGTCCGGGCCTAGGCACTGCGCCGGGTACCTATAATTGCCTGGGGTTGTGATTTCGATCGAGCCATACGGATGGCCGAGAGCAAAAAGGAGGCGCACCCGGTTGAAGCTATGTTCGTACCAGAAACTGGGTTCCAATCGGCCAAAAGTGACGCTGACCTTGTTTCCAATGAAGTAGGGCAGTCCATAGGGCCGACCCGAGGGATTGTTCTTCCAGCCCGGTGCTTCAGATTGTTTCAGCGGACGCATGTGGGTGAAAAGGGTAGTCGATCAAAAGCCGGTTCGGCGGCTGAGGCAGGAGGATATTTCGAAGACAGGGCGATTTTATCAATACCAAGATGGGGTGCGTCCGTCCGGCCCAATCGGGGGCAGTTTCAATTTCCTAAACCCTCCCTCGCAATGCTGAACCACGGCGTTGAACTTGCGCAGCTTCCTTAACTCGTGGGGTTCGAAGAAATACTTGTTCTCTTTCGTCCATGAATAGGAGCGCTGGCCGCCGGAATAACCTTCCGTGCGTCGCTTCCCCTCGTATTTGCCCAGCGTGTCGGCGGCAATCTTCGCCGAGTCTTCGTCGGCAGCGGCAAATGTGATCCGATTCGCCAGGTTCGCAATGAGTACCTTGGTCCTATGCTCATCCCCCATGGGTGGAATCAGGGAGGTGTAGGACTGCGTGGCAGCCACGACGGTTGCCTTCGCCTCGCGAATCACGTCCACGACATTGTGGTCGCTCATGCCATCATGGCTGGCCGTAACTATTCGCTGGGCCTCGTCTGCCCAGAGAATGATGAGATTATGGCGCGCACGAACCATCAGGGGTTCGTCGAATCGCCGCTGAGCATGGGAATAGAAGGCAAGTTTCAGGAGCGTGTTAATGTATCGTCGCTCGACCTGAAAGCGCTGCGGGATCGAGACACAGATGACCTTGCCGCGATCGATGTCATCGAAGGAAAAGCTCGCTTGGCGAGGGCAGAAGACAGCGGCGATGTCCGGATCGGTGAAATACTTAAGGTAGTTGGCGACTGTCGTCTTGATGCCGCCCAGCTGTTCGGGCGGCTGGGCGAGCCACCGGTACTTGAAGTGATCCAACAGTTCCGACGCCTCCCCCGCATCCTTCCCTTCAAGCATTTTCATGACCTCTCGCATCAGATTGTCGGCGGTGAGAAATTCATAGGTATTCGCGAGTGTGACGGGCAGGCCGGCACAGCGGAGGGCCTTGAAGGCGAATCCGATCTGAGATTCCGCCTGTTTCTTGAAAAAGGTCTGCTCGGATCGCTGTCCGAACGACCCGGCGACGTTGCAGACGAGTTCGGCCTTCGTGTCGTCGGTAAGATGCGGGTCATCGAGGAAGTTAAAGGTGTGCGCCGGCTTCCAATCAGGCCCGGCGCTTTCGGGCCGGACCTGGAGAAGTATCAGTTTGTCTTCGTGCCCAAGATGATGGAACATCGGTTTCAGGGTCTCCCAGTAGAGGCCCTTGTCATCCACGCATACGCCGCCCCAATTCGGACAGCTTTTGGACACCTGCCAGAGCATTTGATTGATCGCAGCCGTCGTCTTGCCCGTCCCGGGGCGGCCGGTGATGAGCCAGCCGCGGCAGAAATCGTCCATGCTCCACTTGAGTTCGCCGATTCGGAGAATCCAGCGGTTGCCGCCATCAACCCCAATTTTGCGGACGACCCACCGTGGACGCGACGCGTACCAGAGCCCCGCCGTGACGATGAGGCCGAGCGCCACCACGATCCCGATTCCCAATATGGGATAGAAAGCCGCGGCCGCGAGCGCGCAAAGTACCACAAGGCTTAGATATTCAGATAATTTCACCCATCGGGATCATACCGCGCCCGAGATGTAATGTCGTTGGACGGAACCGGCTTTTTTCAGGAAGAAGACGCGGTTCCCGCCGTTGGCGGCGTGCCAACCTGCCTGACTGAGAGGCGTTCGATGAACGGCTCGGAGACGTTGCCCTGAGGTTCATATTTCGCCGGGAGGCTGCGCAAGGAGTCGAGTCGGAACCCGGCAATCTCAGGCACGAGCGACGCAAGGCGAGTGCCATGCAATTCGACCTCGTGGTTGGCGAACAGAAGCGCCAACCGTTCGCCGTTCCCGTCACCCGTATGCCGTGCGGACACGAAATGCGACCACGGTAGGACCCAGAGTTCGTCGTTCTCGGCATAGATCGACAAGGCCGGTACGGAAGCCTCTGTCGAATAACACGCGCCATCCGAGGGCGATTCTCCGATCCGGCGATGAATGAGGGATTCTTTCAGGGTGCTCATGGGCGATGGATATGCGAAATAGCTCGCCGGGTTGCCGCCATCGCGTGCGTTACGGTGATCCGATGCAATCGGGAGCGCTCAATGGCGGCCATTGCCCTGCGAGTCCACGCTGGGACCCGTTGATTGGCTGCGGGCATCGCGCTATCGGGAGTCAATGTCAGCGCCAGATCGCGGCCCGAATTGCGGCGAATATTCGCCCGAAGGGCTTCCTTGTCCGAGGTGAACACGATGACCCGCTTTCTACCCCTTGAGATGGCGACATACCATTGATTGGCATTTGTTGCCGCCCGGCTGGAGGAATCGGCGAACAGGACCGTGTCCACCGTCTTGCCCTGCGAGGCATAGGACGTGACCGCATATCCCCGGACGAACAGGCGCTGGTGCGGCGCAAGGGTCTTCCGCACGCCTGCATCGTCCTCGACCACCAGGGCGCCGTTGGCTCCGATCCGGCGCACCGTGACGAGCTCGCCATTGGCGATGGCGGAGCCCTCGCTCGACTTCCCATTAAACTTCAGTTGCACCCTATCACCGGGTGCGATCTCCAAATTAACCTGGGCGGCAACGACAATCCGGCCGGCATAGCGATAACTGAGCGTGGAGCGGCGCTCATCCTTCATGAGAACGATCCCGCGCTCGTTCGCGCTGATGATGCCGCAAGATTCGCCTTTTGCGAACCGGCCATAGCGCCTCAAAAAATAGGCGTTGCATCCCGGCTGGTAGAAACGTGGGTCACACTTCTGTGCCTCGCTTCGGTCGAGCGGCTGGCTGGTATTGAGGACCGACCCAGCTTCGATCCGTCTTTTAGCCCGCAATTCCTCCCGGATCGCATCATTGACGCCGCGCACTTCGTCCCAGGTCTGGGCGACCACCAAAGCGCGGTCTTTTCGCTCCACTGCGGCGACATATTCCGCCGCCAACGCCATCCGGCGGTCATCAGGCGCGAGTTCCCTGATGCAGCCCAGGCGATTCAGTCGGTCAAAGGACTCCTCGATCCTGCCGGCGGCGGCGGCCTTGACCGCCGCGCGATAGTCCCGGATGGATCGTTTCTCGGCTCGGGACCGGCCCAACGTCGGATCCTGACGGCGAATCCTCCGAATTTCAGCCGGCTTGAGGCCCGCATAGCGTTCAATTGCCACCAGGGCATCGGAGGCCGAAACCGCGCCATGCTGGCGGGTGTCTCCGGAGAGTATCAGGCGGCCCTTGTGCCCCTGGACCAGGCGAATCAGCTCGCGCAGCTCGTGGCCGCCAACCTGGCCAGCCTCGTCCAGGATGACGACGGCGCTGGGCGGCAGGCGCTTGGCAGCAAGGGCCTGAGCGAGGGTCTGAGCCGGCAGATTGTCCATCTTGAGGTCGCGAACTTGCTGGCGTTGGGGTGCCAGGACGACCACCGGGCGTCCGGCCGCAACCAAGCCGCGCTCGACCTCCTTTAGGGCGTAGCTTTTGCCCGTCCCCGCCCCGCCTCGAAATAGCGTCATGAGATCCCGGCTGCTGAGGATTTGGCGAACGGCGAGGGCCTGCTCCTCCGTGAGGTCGGATTTTGGCGCATAGTTGGGCGCCAGCGGCGGGTGCCGCCGTCGTCCGTCCGCGGCTGCCAGTACGATGTCCAGCTCACAGCGCAGCACCTCCTGCGAGGTGAGCTTGCGCGTGCCGACCGCGCGAACGTAGCCGCTGGCCTCGATGGCGCGGATAAGATCGGCCAGATCGAATGGATCACCCCGGCCCCGGGTGAGCGCTGCGGACATGAGTTCGTGGTCCTCAACCACAGACCGGCGCTCGAACAAGTGCTGATCCGCCCAGGCGACAATTGACGGAACATCAGCGCACTCGCGGAGGGATGAGGCTGATTGCGGCAGCCGCGCCAGGGCTGCTCGCTCGTCGGGCTGCATTTGGCTCGCCCACAATGGCCGCAACCGGTCTGCGGTGGCGTCCTTGGTTTTCCGGCGGCGGTGATCATGCGCCACCTGTTCTCGGATCACGTCGATTGGCCCCCGGAAGCCGTCCCGCGCGATCCGCCGCCCGGTTTCTTCCACAATCTGGCGGCGGCGCTTGGAGAAGCGGGCGATGGCGGTCGCCGGGACATGTCGAAGCTCGAAGTTTCGGGAGTTGTTCTCGATCTCGTACCCGAGTATCCGCAGGCCCTTGCACAGCTCATGGAAGTAATAGTTCTCAATGAACTTCTGGGCTCGGTACATGCCGTGGGTTTGGAGAGCCTTCCAGCGGGATTCCTTCGGGTCGAATGTGGCGTTCATCACCACGCAGTGGGTGTGGAGATGGGGGTCCAACTCCCGGCTGGTGTCGTGGCGAAAACAGGCCCCCACAACATTGCCGGTCACCCGTTCGCCGTTCTGGCCGCCCTTTCGCACTCGAGTCTCAGCAAATTTTTCCAGTTCGGTCATCGCCAGCCGAACGACCTCGTTGTGCAGTTCGACGATCCGTTTGTCCTGATAAAGGGCCGCAATCGACACGCTCTTTGGGGGACCGATTGTGAAGTCATAGAAGATGCGACGGTTTGCTGTTTCCCGGCCGTTTTCGTGCCGAACGGAATTCAAACGCAGGGTTAACAGGCGGCCTGTTCGCGGATCATTTCCGTCGCACAACGCTAGAAACGCCTTCTCGTCCACCGTGCCCCTCAACCCGAGGACTCGAGCGCCCTGACCGAACCATTCACCATCGATCTTCTGCCCCTCCATATAATAGTCACCAACGCACAGATGCTCGCGAAAATACTCCCGCGCATTGCGAAGCGAATACTGTGCCTGTGGTCGAAGCATTCGTGATTACTGCCGACTTTTCGGTGTGAATTTTTCAAACGCACCCGCGTTCTTTTTGATGCAGGACACATTACCCCTTCCTTCGGAACGTAACGTTTCAGGGCGCATAACAACCATCGGCTCGCGTCAACTCGTGCCTGTCACATAACACCGCAAATGCGCGGGCCGGCCGACTCGCGGAGGGTGGGGCTCTACTTCCGCGCGTTTTCCCATTCTGGCACGCCCGTCAAGGTATCGCTCGCTCCGCTCGACTCCACCTTCCCGCCGTCGGCCTTCCCCTTCGCGCGGAGCACATAGGCTCCGTGCTCAGCGGCCGGCGTCGTGACTGGGCGTGCCCTCACGGGCCAACGCGCGGGCAAAGCCCGACAACCGGATATGTCATTCGGACCGGTGCAGCGCACGTGCGTTTGGCACAATGATTCAATCGACATTAGGTTTGACCGATAGCTCAGGGGAGCGGGCGCCAGAAATGGCGTGCAGCGAACAGCCGCAACAGCGAATGGAGAGGTTCGGTGTTGGCGCAATGAGCGACACGGAATTGCTGGCTATGATACTCCAGGGCGGCGGAACTCGCATCCCGCAGGCGGTGATGATGGCCTCACGGCTGATCGCCGAAGCTGGCTCGATTGCCGGGCTCATTTCGTGGGTTGCGTCGGACTACCGGCGAATGAAGGGCATCGGGCGAACGAAGGGTTTGCAGCTTGCCGCCCTGGCCGAGATTGCCCGGCGGATGATGACCTCGTCGCGGGAGGCCGCCCCGCTGCTTAACCGGGCAGACCTTATTGCTGCTCACTTTGCCCCCATCGTGGCCGGACTACAGATCGAGAAATTCTGGGTACTATGTCTCAACCGGAAGAATCGCCTTCTCAAACAGGTCGAAGTTACCTCGGGCACGGCCACGGCGGCGCTGGCTCATCCCCGCGAAGTTTATCGGGAGGCAATCCGCCAGGCTGCGGCTGCGATTGTATGCGTTCACAATCATCCGAGCGGGGACCCGGCGCCGAGCTCGGCAGACGTGCAGATCACGCATCTGCTCCGAGAAGCCGCCAAGACCGTGGAGATCTCCCTTCTCGACCATGTGGTGGTCGGTACTGCCGCGGCAGACCCAGTCGGACTCGGTCACTACAGTTTCCGCAACGCCGGACTGCTCTAAAGAGTTACTTGGGCCGGCGCGGTTTGCGGAGCTGTGAAGAATCTGTACGTCCAATTTCCTCGAAGATTGTGGCAGCAATTGCTGAGCGCCGAGCCCACTCCTGACCATCGGTTTTGAAGAACCGATGAGCGGCGATCAATTCGCTTTCGGCGAAATCGCGCAACTCGGCCTCTGTCTTCGCTCTATTGGCAAGCTCTCGATATGCCTCTGCTTTTCCTAGTCCCTTCGCCAGAATGGCCGGGCGTATAGACTTGAGGGCCCGGCTTGACCAAAACATGGCCATCTTTTCGTACTCTTCCGTCGGGCGGCGCATAGAGCGCCAAATTGCGCTCGTCTATATCGAAGTCAAACAGTAGACGTGGCCCGCAAATGTGGCTCGCAATCAATGCGGCCAGCCGAGGATGTGAATCTTAATTGGCAGAAATCAAAGCGAAATCACCCGATTGCCTCGAAAGGATTTCGTCATGCTCACTAGCCCGCCTATCGTTGAAGCTGCGTTTCTCCATCTTGAAGGAGCCATCGACGCCGAGATTGCAGAATTACAGAAGGTCGGAGGAGAAGTATTTCACGATTTTTCACCAAAGCAGGCTCGCGGATTACTTGAGCGATCAAAGGAACTGGCCGTCCTCAAGGAGCAGATCGTTCGCCTCCATCGCCAATGGGAATCAGGTGTTTCGATTCGTTTCAGCGGTCCGCCTGACCAAAAGGTGGCGGAACCAATACCGGAACCCACTAACCCAATTTTAATTCGGCATATCAAGGGCGTATCAGTGCCAGATGTCGCCAAAAGCCTCGGGGTCAATGAAGGACAGGTCAGAGAATGGCTAGAGCTCGGTAAGCTAAAGGGATATAGACCGACCGGCGGCCGCTGGAAGGTCACCCTGGCTGACATGAGACGTTTTATCCGAAAACACCCTGAATTGCTAAAGAGATGAGGCGGCTTCCGGACTTGAAGGCGAAGCGGCCGGATTCGATTCCTCGACGTTCTTGCCGGGAGGGCGATCAAATGCTGATGCCTCAACGTCAATGAATTGGGTCGGAAACTTCGTCCGGAAGACCGCATCGTAGTCTTTTCTGAACTCCTGTTTTCCTTGAAGTCGATGCCGAACCTGGCCGCCCGCGGCATGAAGAACGAAATCTGCGACTTCGAGCCCTGGCTCGCGCGAAGCCTTGGGCAGGAAATTCCACGAGGTCGGGACGATGCTGCCCTGATTGTTTTTAAATTGAACCCCGGCGAATGCCTGTGCAACGGCGGCATTGGTCCGATCAGAGTCTTCGATGACAAAGCCCAAGGAATCTAAGCTGTAATAGCGAGAGATCGCCAATACTTGCTGGACCAGGCAGCTCGCAACCAAGCGAAGCACGGTCACGTTTTCCGGTCTCGTCGTCGAGGCTCTCGTCATCACGGCAAAACGGCTAAAGAATCCGTTTCGGAAAAAGTCGCCGAGTGCCGCCGCCTGATCTGGCGAGCACCGTTGCTTGCTCGCATGCATGGGCGAATTCCCTAGCCCAGGGAAATGGATCCTTCGGAGATTTTGCCACGGGCCGTCGAGATCGCGCCAGCAATAGCCAGCCAGGTGCGCACAACCGCCCATTCCGAATAGGGGATAAGTCGGGTCGGCGTATTCCTCGTGTCCCGTTTCGTCGATGAAAAACAGCAGACATCCTGCTGAAGGAGAAAATGTTGAATTCTCGGGCACAGAGGTTCCCTCGGGGGATTCCTGCATAGAAGAAACTGAAGCGACGGCAAGCCGCCGCGTCTATTTGGGATCGACCATCCCAATTAGCCGGTAGCCCGCGCGACTGTGCTAATTCGGGGGCGCCCAGCGCGTTCGTCCCGGTGGATACCATGCCGCTTGCAGAATCGGCGCACATCCCTGGTGCCGACTTCCAGGCCAAGGGTTGCGAGATGAGCGCGCAGGTCCCGGGTACTGTAGGATGCGCGGGGATGCCGGAGGATGTAAAATAGCGTGTTCAGTTTCCACCAATCGGCGTAGCCGACCGCCGCGCGGCGCTCCGCTTTGTTCTCATACTTTTTTACGAAAGCGAGCGCCTGATTCAGATGCTTGAGGAGTCGCCTCTTGCCCGATGGAAGGACCGACTCCAAAAACGCCAGTCCGGCCCAAATGAGGGCCGGGGTCACTTTGCCGGCCTCGCGCCACTGGCGCACCAGGAGGAAAGCGCCGGGGTCGAGGTGGGCCGCTTGGTATCGGTGAATGAGCTGCACAACTTCGTTCCACGTCAGGCCACCGTAAATATGTCCTGAAATCTCCTTTTTTAACCGGCGCCGCTCTTTGCGCCACGGGCCGTTATCATCGGTGAGTTCTGCAAAGCGGGCGACCTGCGGCGAAGCGCCTTTCATGGCGAGGCCATCGACCTTCTTCCTGAGTTTTGCGTCGCGGCCATAGTCTTCGCGTAACCAGTGGCGCAGCTCGGGCGACTGCCGATAGAGTTGCAGGAACAGGGCTGCCGTGGCGCTCTCGTCGTTGTTCTCCATCAATCGACGAAGGAGCAAGTCGGCGTTCGCAGCGGGGCCGGGCGGGTTCATGGCGGGCTCTTATTGGAAACCGTCGATCCGGGCAAGTTCGCCGGGGCACCGGGCTCGAAAATCCGGCGCAACCGCTCGTAGAGCGCCCGCAAGTCCTGTCGGATGTTCGCGCTCTGCTCCTGGTTGGCCCGCGCTCCCTTGTCGCAACTGCTCAATGCGACGAGGAGCCTGTTGGCCAGCCGGACATGGGGAGGGAGTTTCTCAACGCGCGGGGAATCCGTCCGGCTCTTCGGTTCCGTAGCGATGCCGAGACGCAAGTAGACCTGGCGTAGGCTCAAGCCCTTTAGAGCCGCCACGTCGGGCGTGCATTCGGCGAGCCGCATGTAGTTCTGCGCCGTACGCCGTGAACCGCGAAACTGCTCTTTCAGCCAAAGCCCCCATGCTGCGCCCATCGTGCGGCGCACGCGTTTTTGTTCGGCAAGCAACAACTGTCCGGCCTGCCACGCCGCCACTAGTGCAGCGTGGAGGCATTGTCGGGAGCCCTCCGTTTGCCGAACCACTTCTTCATGCAATCGGTTGATTTCGTGTGCGGGCACCCCGCTGGCCGGCGGATTCATGAGTTTAGTCCGGTGGTTTGGCGGAAGCTCTCCGCCAGCTTATGGATGTGTTGTCGGGTGCGACCGGACCGGTCGCCGATGCGCGCCAGCGTCTCTCCGTCGATCAGGTCGGGCCGGACGCAGTAAAGCGCGACCGAGGTGCGCAGCCCGCGACCTTCGATGCTTGTCTCGTCGGCCATCCAGAGAAGGACGCGGCAAATGACTTCGAGCGCGATGGCACGCGCTTCTTGGCGTGGATCGGGAGGGTCGATGAAGAAGGAATCGGGATTTTCATTCATGGAGGTTTTGGGTTCGGGGACACCGTACTCCCGGCTTTCATTTCAAAATAGGGCCAGCGTTCGGTACCCCGGGCGGTGGCTCCAATCGGCAACACGTGTTGCCAATTCTCCGAAAACAAAACGCCGCACTGGGGAAACCAGTGCGGCGTGACTGCTATGGGTCGCGATCAGCCTCGGGCCGGCACTTTCAGTTTCGTGCGGATATGGACGGCGACCTCGGACGGATCGTAATAAACGAAGTGTCCGACGCGATGATGAGGGATGCGCCGGAGCTTCGTCCAATCCCGCAGCGTGCGCACGGAGGGCTCCTTGCCTGCGGGAAAAATTCCGCAGAGGCGAAGGCCGATTATGTCTGTGAGCTGATTTCCAATGGAGGTAGTTGCTTTCATTTCCATGCCTTTCGTTGAGTGTCAACTGGAGCAATTACGCCGCTGCGCGCGACGCCGAGTCCGGCGTGGGAGTGGCGGCCGGCTTCATTGCCTTGGTATGAGCCCGCTTTGGCAGGATTCCAAAAAACTCCTCCGCCTCCTCCTGGCTTTTCAGGTCCAGGTAGTGCTTGCGGATGATGTTCTCGGAATTTCCCACCTGAATAGCGGCTTCGCCAATGGAGCGAAATTTCGCGACGAACATCGAGATGAAGGTATGCCGTGTCACATCATGGGAGAGGGGGAATTTCTGGGCTACTTTTTCGCGGATGTGCTGGAGATTCGCCGGGATGATCGGGAATCTCTTCAACGGATAGGCCTGTAGCCAGGCCGCGAGATTCGGCTGAATCGTGACATTGCGGGGCTCGCGCACCTTCGAGACTTCGCCGTCGATGCGGATTAGGTTGGTGTCGAGTTTGACGCTCTCCGGCTGGAGCCGGAAGATTTCGCCGGCACGCAGGCAGGGCCGAATGCCAGCGAAGAGGCATAGGGCGAAGAAAGGTACGGCTGTGGGATAGTGCTCCTCAACATAGGCCATGAGGTCGGCCACCTGCGAGGCGGCAAACGTTATGGCGCAACCGCGCCGACGCCGGATGCGGCGCGCAGGTATTTTTGCGAGCGGATTTTCCGTGATCCAATCCCGCTGCAGCGCCAACTTGAGGAAGTTCGAGACGATGCCGCGCCGGTTGTTGTAGGTCTTGAGACCCGCCTGGCGGGCCTCAAAATATCCAGCGAGGCGAGTACTGGTCAGGTCCGCGACCGTCGCCCCTGGGAAATGCCTTATCAGGCGCCTGAGGTCGCGCTTCACGCGCGTCAGATGAGGCTCGGAGAGAAGGTCTTGTTCGTGTTCGTGCTGTTTAGTCGCAACGTACTCTGTGACCGCTTCCGTAAGTAGCTTTTGCGTCAATGGCTCGCGATAGTTCGCCAGGGCGAATTCCATGTAAAACGAGAGGGAGTTGGACCGGCCGATCAGGCGGCGAAACACAAGCTCGGCTTCGTGAAGCTGATCTTCCGTAAGCCGGGTGGCAGTGGCCCGGATGCCGGTGTCTTTTTGGAGGCGCTGGATTTCGAGGACTTGGCCCTGGGCTTCCGCCTCGGCTCGGGTCTGGAAGTTCTTCCGGATGCGTTTGCCGTCCAACCAGCCGGAAACGCGGAAGACGATCTCCCCGGAGGGATTCGTGAACTGTGAGATGACGAATGCGGTGACTTGATTCATGACCGATTTGCCACGTCAACTGGCAAATCGGTTGTTGGTTTTTCCCCTCAGAGGGGGAAAATGGCGGAGAGGGAGGGATTCGAACCCCCGGTACCTTGCGGCACACCTGATTTCGAGTCAGGCGCATTCGACCACTCTGCCACCTCTCCGT
>Ga0302266_10000135_pt1 | contig 73809 bp, 66 predicted proteins | sample III_Bog_E1_2_FD_194559 | JGI IMG/M metagenome (GOLD analysis project Ga0302266, IMG submission 194559) | Peat permafrost microbial communities from Stordalen Mire near Abisko, Sweden - III_Bog_E1_2 | ecosystem: Environmental > Terrestrial > Soil > Wetlands > Peat | place: Sweden: Abisko...
GTCGCGCGGGCGCTGTGTTGTGAGGCAAATGTTCAAGCCAAACTTTCGGCCCTCCTTGGCAATTAACTCGAACGCATCAAGCCTTGCAACGGCGTCTTCCCCTCCAATTTGTCTTCCAAGGAAATTGTGCGCCTCATCAACTACAACTACCACCGGCGCAGTCTGGAAGGAACCCTTCCGAGCTAGATTAAGTAGATGGCGTCCAATGACGTTGGCGAGAATCTCGCGTGCTTTGAATTCGTATGGAACACCGCTCAGGCAGATGCGAAGAAGTCTTTTATCGTTAGAGACGAAATCTTCAATAGCTTTGGTTAAGGCAGCATCATTTGACTGGAAGACACATGCAAACGACTGTGACGTAAGAATTGCGTTGATCCGTGACACAAGCGATAGGCAATAGGAAAAGTCACCTGACTCACCTCCCCATTTTGTTATGTCTGACTGCTTGGTTGACCAATTTTTACCGTCCGGCCATACGCATTCTTGTTCAAGTTGCGCAACAAGTTTTCTCACGTCAAATTCCTGCTTGGGATCATCAAGTTTTTCTGAAACCCCGGCTTTCTGTTCTTCCATATTTACAGCCGCCTTTAACTGATCAATTTTCTTAATGATGCCATTCGTTGTTATCCCAGGCGCCAGTTTCGCGAGTCGGAGGCTTCGCATAGCTGCCCGCATCTTAGGCCCCTGCACCTTTCCGGCTGGCTCAAAAAGAGCGATGAAATCCGATTCCAAGAAGCAAGTCGGCGGCAGGGCACACGGCGATGAGTCCGCCGCTTTGATGAAAGGGTTTCCCAGATGAAAGTGGGTGATATGTGCGCCGGAAAATCCGCGATACTCTCCGGTCGCATCCAAGAGAATAAGCTTTGATTTGTGCTTCAAGCACTCCTCGAGAATTCGCGCCGTCGTCCAACTTTTGCCGCCTCCAGTTGTGCCGAGAATCGCGCAGTGCCGCCCAAACAATTTTTCAGGTCGAATCGAGACGGCACTTTCGAGAGCAACGTCAATTGATCCCAATTTGAGCAAAACTTTGCTCGCTGGATTCCCTTCCGGCTCCATCAGGCTCGGAAGGTCTGCGACAAAGTTGTGCGGCGCGGCATATACCCGGTCACCGAGTCGAGGATACGATTCAACGCCAGCAGTGACTCGCAGCGTATCCATCGCGACCGAACCGAGAAGTTGAATCGTTCCGACCGCGTCGAGGTCAGCGACTTTCGAGTGCGACGCATCCACTGAACGCCGCTCTGATTCAGGAAGGTGGATTTCAACAACTCGTCCGAGCAGGAGATTGATCTGGCCTTCAATCAGAACGAACTCCCCGACTTCGCCTTTACCATAGCGACCTCCAAGAAAGTGCGCTCCACTAGGCGAACCCGCATCATTCAAATTGAAGCGAACAGCTTGAGCGGAAACAGACGACAATACCCCGATGAAAAGTTCGGGGCGTAGAAGCCCCCTTGGGAACACTTCCTCGATTTTGGACAACGCGCTCATTTAGTTCCCACAAGTTGTTTAATGTCTCGCGTGAGCCGTTGTGCCGGTGTCAAAGATTTCAGGTCTGGAATCATTTCAGCAAAATCGCCGAATGTGGCATTGATCAGCCAAACGTCCTCGCCCTGCTTGGTTAAACCAAACAAAGTTTCCCAATACTTGTTCTTTTCCTTCGGACGCGCCGTGAAGTCGTCAGCCGACGGATTGACGATGATTAAACGCAGATGTGGATTTGTTCGCACGGCGGCAAGAATCGGTTCAGACAAATGGTCGTCATTGAAACCAAAGCCGGTCACGATGAGGCAAGTATTTGGCTCTCGCAGAACGGAGAAATATTGCGACACCAATTCAAGATGAGGCTGAACGTAGGACTGTTGATATTTGCCTTTTGCCGGGTAAATCAGGCACGCGGATTCCGGGGTCGGTTTGGGGACGACTTCGATTTCTCCGTCACCGGATCGCGACCAGTTGACCGAGCCGTGAAGCTTGTAAAGGTGGAAGACTCCTTCCAACGGCGTGCCAACTTCATCGCCTGTGGTGGGCCGACGCACAATGTCATACAAGAAAAAGCGCGGGTCGAAGTGCCGTGGTTGAGTGAACGAGAAACCGTCCAGAACAACCAATCCTTGCCGTCCTGCCGCAGTTTCAAAGCAAAGGTCGTAGTTGGTTGTGAAAAGCTTCAGTCTGGAGTCGCGAACGCGACGACGTGAAAGGCGATGGAGAAACGTGCGATGGGCGGCCAATTGATTGGCGTCCGCAGGGTTGATGAATTCAGAACACTTTTCGAGAATCACCTTTTTTGACGCGGTGATGAATTTGATCACATCAGCATTATCCTTCACTTGGAGGAACGCCTCGCAACGTGAAAGCAATCCCTCGATATTCTCCTTCTCAACGGCGATGTCGTATCCAATGTCAGTAATCACCTTTGCGGCGGCGACTGCCATGTTACGTTTGGTGTTTCCAGTTCCAGGATTAGAATTCACACAATAGTCCCACAACGCCCACATTGAAGGGCCTTTGGTAACGTCACCGAGTGACGTTCCGCTTCCAGCGAGCACCACCACATGCTGCATCTGAAGGGACGAAAGGAGAAAAGCCTTGAGTTCCTCTTTGGCCGTTTTTGCCGCTGCGACGAGCTTTTGTTCTTCGGCTGGATCGCCGCCTGCAACAATCTCTGGCTTCAATTCTTTCCATGTGGCAGCGTCTGGCCCAAAAAACATCAGCTTGCCGGTCGTCACCACTGGCTTTCGTATGGGTAGTGCGCTCATAATAGTTTGTCAAGAAACGCAACGCCCTGCTTGCTCGATTTGAGCTTTGAATTTAGGCGTTTGGCTTTGGCCATACGTTATACGCCAGCGAATCGAATGACAAGAAAGTGGTGACAGACTCATTAAAGGCGTTTCCACCACGGAAACCACTTTGAAATCGTGCCGTCGGGTTCAATGGGCGGCAAAATGGTTTTGTGAAAGCCTTTTTCACAGTGAACGAGGACACATTGATGTTTTCTCAAGTTGCGTAATTCGTAGGGTTTGATTTTGTGTTCATCAACATTTGTGTATGAGCGTGTGAGCGTTCCGCCCGAATAGCCGGAAGTTCTTTGACGGACTTTCCGCTGTCCAAGAAAGTCCGCGCTTTCAACTGCGCCCGCTTCGTCCGCCCCTTTGAAAATCATCCGGTTGCGAAGATTCAACGTCAGCACTTGCGCCTTTTCCTCTCCCAGCGGCGGGATGAACGAGGTTGATGACTGCGCAGCGGCAACGAGCGTCGCCTTCGCTTCGCGCATCACGTCAATGCAGTTGTAATCGCTCATGCCGTCCTCGCTGGCCGTGACAAAGCGTTGCGCTTCATCCGCCCACAAGATTAGCAAATTGTCGGTGGCACGTTCTTCCTTGAGCTTGTCGAACCGGCGCAAAACGTGGGCATAAAAAAGCATTTTGAGAAACGTATTTATGTAGCGTCGTTCCATCTGAAATTTCTGCGGCATCGCCACACAGATTATCTTGCCACGATCAATTTCCTTGAAGTCGAAACTGTTTTTGCCGTCGCCAAAAACCTCAATAACATCGGGCGTCAAAAAGAATTGGAGATAATTGGCGATTGTTTCTTTCACGCCGCCCATCTGCTCGGCGGGCTGTCCCCGATAGCGTTCGGAAAAATGTTTGATGAGAGCTTTGTCGCGGTCAGTGGGATAATCCGTCTTCATTTCCCTCAACACCGAATCCATTGTCGTGTCGTCGAGCAGAAAATCACGGACATTGAACAGGGTCGCTTCCATCCCCAATCGCGTCAACAGTTCCAGTGCCAGACCGATATGCGTTTGGGCCTGGCTCTTGAAAAAGGATTGCTCGGCGCGCTGTCCCAAACTCGTCACCGTATCCACAACAAACTTTGCGTAAGTGGACGGCGGAATTGTCCGGTCGGAAAGCAGATTGAAGGTGTATGCCGGTTTCCATTTCTCCGGCGCGTTGTCCGGCCTGACTTGCAACAAAATCAAATCGTCCTGGCGATTAAACTTCGCCGCCATTTCCACGAGCGTTTCCCAATACACGCCCTTGTCATCAATGCACAGCCCGCCCCAATTGGGATCGTTTTGAAAAACCTGAAAGAGTAATTGATTGATGCCGGAGCGGGTTTTGCCAGAGCCGGTGTCGCCGGTGATGAGCCAGCCTCGGCAAAAATCTTCGCGCGTCCACGCAAAGCCCTTCAGCCGGACGATAAATTTGCTTTTTGCAATTTTACCACCCTTCGCCGTGGCCGCATAAGCAGCAATGCCAGCGAAGATCGCCGCCACAATCCACGAGGCCGGCGTTGGTAGAAAAAAGAGTGCGCCGGTCGCCATCAGCAAAGACAAGCCGGTCGTGATGTAATTTATCCAGCGCATAATCAGAGTAAATATTTCCCAATCAGGATTCCGGCCAAGAGCGAAGCGATTGCCACGCAGAAAAAAGCCACGGCACGCCCGGCGGAAAGTTGCTGGGTGATTTGGGGGACGCTCCGAATTTCCTGTTTCAATTCGCGCGCCTCCTTTGAAAACTCCTTGGTCAATTGCGTCAGTGTTTGCAGCGAGACGCGAACCGTCACCAACTGAATAGAATCCATGTCGGGCGGAATTTCGATTTTGACGTTCAGGAAAAAGATTTTCAGCAATTCCAGCATCTGCAAAACGGAGTCGTCGTCCCGAATCCCGTGCTTGCGCCGCCATTCAGCGACGGCGGCATCAAAGCTGTGCTTTTCCTCGTTCACAAAAGTGAGTCGCTGGATTTTGTTTCCTTTTTTGGCTTCTGAACCTTCGGCGGCGGCGGCAGCAACATCCCGCGCACGGATTCCAGTTGGTCATAAAACTGGTGCTGCCAGTTTTGCAGCCGTTGCCGGTTGAAGAAATCGAAGGCGGGATTTTTGCCGCCAGCGGAAACAGTCAGGTCGTGCCGGTTCAAATCGGCCACGATCCAATCGTAAAGTTTCGGCATGGTGATTTCCTTGGCCGCAAGCTCGTCCATCAGCCGCGTCCGCGTGGCGCTGCGCTCGTAGTTGGCGAAGCGTTCCGACAACGCCTCATTTTTGACAACCAGGTATCGGGCATTGTGATTGAGCCGGTCGGTGATGTTGCGAATCTGCTCCAAGCTGTCGGTCTCGTGATTCACCGGCATGATGAGATTCAAGGATGCGCCAACCTGTTTGAGCAAATCGAAGATTCGCACTTCGTCAAAATAATCGAGGAAAATGTCGGTCGAGGCGGCGCGGCAATCCATGACGACCAAATCCGTTTTGTCCAGCATGGCGAAAACCGAATCAATTTCCGTCGGGTCGGCGATATTGAGAAACAGGGCTTCGGGATGGAAACGCTTCAGCGTTGAATTTTCGTTGTCGGTATCAACGGCGATGTGGGCGACGTCGTTATCTTTGAGAAACTGGACAAAATTGACAGCGAAGAAACTTTTGCCGACGCCGCCCTTGCCGTTTATGACGGCGTTGAATTGTTTTTGCATAGTGGATTTTGGTTAAAGGTTTTTTGAATCGGCGATGCGTGGGCCGGGCTTGCGCCGCGACCACGGGCCGGGGAAACGCTCCCGCTGTTCCCGTAATGTCGCCCCAATTTTTTCAGGTGGCGGCAGCACTGGAATAGCTTTTGACGGTAAATTCTTGGGCGTGCGTGATTTATGAGGGCGGTCGGATTCCTCGCCGATCACGTCTCGGCAAAATCGGTAAATGGTGTTAAGTGAAACAACGATATTCACCTCTGCTAGAATCAGCCGGATGTCGTCGTAGGCAGCATTGCGCGCGCGAAGCTCTTTAATTTGGGATTTGAAAGGAAGCAACAACGCCCGTTTAGGCGACAACTTGGGGTAGCCACAAACCACTTCCGCCAGTCGAGTTTTTATTTCGTCGGATGGACTTTGCTCGCTCATAAAACCTCCGAAAAAACGTCGAAAGAAGCTGGTAAATTGTTGGCAAGAATTTGGCAAATAAATCGAAAAGCTTTGGCAAAAAGGCGATAAGCAAAACCTCTAACGAAGGTTAGACGTAAGGCGTGCCATGAAAAAAGCCACTTCAGCGTTGAACTCATGCCTCCATGTAAACCGATTTCCGGGAATCAGGTTGTGATGAAATCATCACAACTTTTGTGGACGGGATGAGCTAAAAAGTGGGTGTGCTTTCAACCAAGACACAATGCAATCTGAACAATGCAGAAAAATACTTCAAAGAACATCTGCAACTAGGCGATTATTACAGTCAGGAAAATATCGTGTCCGGCGAATGGACAGGAATCGGGGCGGAACAGCTTGGGCTTACGGGCAGGGTGAGACAGGATCAATTCTTGAAACTCTGCCACAACCAGAATCCGAACACCGGCGACTTGCTGACGCAACGGCTGAAAACCACCCGTTGGGATTCGGACAGAATGGCAGAGGTGGCCAATCGCCGGATTTTTTACGACTTCACATTTTCACCGCCCAAATCAGTTTCCATTCAGGCTTTGATTGCCAATGACAAGCGGCTCTTGGATGCACACAGTCGCGCCGTGCGGATTGCCGTCAACGAATTGCAGCACTTCGCCGGGACACAGGTGCATCGTGGAATGGACAAATCGGAGCGGCTTACCGGAAACGTCGTCTGCGCCACGTTCCGCCATGACACCTCCCGCGCGCTTGATCCCCACTTGCACACGCATTGCGTCATGTTCAACGCCACGTTTGATGCAACCGAAAATCGCTGGAAGGCGTTATCCAATTACGAAATGCTTCAAGTGCGGAAGTTTGCCGAAAATGTTTATTACCACGAATTCGCCCGCGACTTGCGGCAATTCGGCTATGAGATTGAAAACAAACCGCGCGGTGATTTTGAAATCAAAGGCGTGTCAAGTGAACTGCAATCGCGTTTCTCCAAACGCCACAAAGAAATTGATGCCAGAATCGAACGGCTGCTGAAAGAGAAGCCGGAACTGGCAAAGGGCAATTTGAAGGAATTGCGCTCTCAAATTGCCCAGGCGGAGCGCAGCCGGAAAATTTCGGGAATCGCGCTGCCTGAACTTCAACGCCTCTGGGACAGCCAGCTTACGGGCGAAGAAAGGCAGTCCCTGCGCGCGCTGGCTCGCCAGTCAAAGGCGGCGATTCAATCGCCGTCCGTCACGGCGCAAGCCGCCGTCCAATGGGCGGAAGACCACTTGTTTGACCGCCGCTCGGTCGTCCGCGAACACGAAGTTTGGAGCGCGGCTTTGGAGCGTGGGCGCGGGTCGGAATTGACGGTTCAGGGCATCAAGGCGGCAGGGCAGGAACGCGATTACATTCGCAACGAACACGCGCCGTCAAAAATCACGACACGCGAGATTTTAAGCTGCGAATGGGAAATCGTCTGCCTCGCCCGCGACGGGCGGGGCAAGTTCACGGAGTTCAATCCACGTTACAACATTGCCGCCGACCTCATGCCGGATCAGCGCGCCGCCGCCGAATTGATTCTGGCGTCACGCGACTTCGTGACGCTGTTCTGTGGCGGCGCTGGAACGGGGAAAAGCCACACGCTGCGGGAAATCGGTAACGGCCTGAAAGCTGACGGACACAATTCATACGTCATGGCGCCGCAGCGCCAGCAAGCCCTTGATTTGAAAAAGAGTTTTGCCGACACTCGCACAGTTTCGGAATTTCTGGCGAAACGGCAGATGATGCCTAGCTCGGTGGTGATAGTGGATGAAGCCGGACAAATCGGCGGAAAGCAAATGCGCGAGCTTTTGAGCTTCGTGCAAGCAAACGGTGGTCGCGTCATTCTCTCCGGCGACACGCGCCAGCATGGGGCGGTCGAAGCCTCGGACGCCCTGCGCGCCATCGAGCGGTATGCCGGTCTGGAAGCCGCAAGGCTAACGAAGATTCGGCGGCAGAATCCAAAGGCCGGAGAAACAAAGTCCGAGCGGAAGCGCATCAAACAATACCGCGCAGCGGTTCGCAAAGCGCAGTCCGGCCAGTATGCCGAATCATTCGACCGCTTGGATCGGCTCGGCGCAATCGTCGAATGTCGGACAACCGACGAGCAACGCGAGCGGCTGGTCGCCGATTATCTAATGCTGGCGGAAAGAAAAAAATCTACCGTGATTGTCTCGCAGACGTGGGCGGAGATTCGGGAGATCAATGAGCGGATTCGGATCGGACTGCGAAGGACGGGGTTGATTGATAAAGCCGATTTGACAGTGACGGTTCACGAGCGATTGGATTTGACGGATGCTCAAAAACGCGACCAGCGGTTTTATCCGGCCAATGCGGTGATTGTTTTCAACCGCGAGACGGGGGACTTCGCCAAAGGCGAAGTCGGCAAACTGTTGGTCGCAACGCCAACTCATTTGCTGGTAAAAGGGGAAAAGAAAGAGCAGAAAATTCCCTTCAAGTTGTTGAACCGGCTCACAGTCTGCCAGCCGGTTGAAATGACGCTCGCCAAGGGCGATCAATTGCAGCTCAAGGCCAATGCGCCGTCGCTGGACGGCAAAGAATTGATTAACGGGGAATTGGTGACGGTCAAAACCGTCAATTCAAACGGGTGCATTGAATTGAAAGACGGGCGCGTCCTGCCAGAAAAATATCGGGAGTTCGTCCGTGGTTACGCGATTACGTCTTATGGCTCGCAAGGCAAAACTGTCGAACACGTTCTGTTTTCCGATTCGTCCGTGAAGGCCGCGACAAATAACCAGCAATGGCTGGTCACGATTTCGCGCGGAACGCGGGCGGTCAAAATCTTCACCCAGGACAAAGCGCAGTTGCGCGAAAACGTCGGTCGCTTGGGCGACCGCGAACTGGCGATTGAATTTGCGAAGCAAGATTCGGCGCAAGCGCAGCGTGTGCCGCCGCCGGTTCGCAAATATATCGCCGGACTGATTCAAAGTCGTCGCCCTCAAATTGCCCAACCAAAAATTGAAAAGATTGATTTATGGAAACACAAACAAACTCCTCGAATGACACCGCAACGGACGCACGGACGAAGAATCTGACGTGCTGGCGCACGGCCACAAGTCCGCAATGCTTGCGGGTGGAAACCACCAACGAGGTTCACTTGTTTCCCTACGGTTATTTTCAACACGCAAAATTCATCCGGCAAAGCGGCAAGGACGTTGTGCAAATCCAGTTTCAAGACCGAATCATCATGGTCAAAGGAAAAGGTTTAGAGCCGTTGTGTGATGCGCTAGAAAGGCTCGCCGTGGAACGAATCAGGTTGCGGCCTGAAAAATACGAAGGACTTGGCAAAAGCGAAGGGATTATCGAGGACATTAAAATCAACAAAAATGGCGAATCTGCTGATTCAAAAAATACAGAACCATCTTAACTTTTTTCACCTAAACCCCGGCGGTGTTAATCCTGACTTCGTTATTGTATTTTTTCTCTCTTTGAACGAATGCTCTGATGCCGCCTTCCATGATGTTTTGGATGTCCTCTCGAACCAATTTTACTTCGATTGCACCACAGTGCGGCATTGTTTCGTCAACGCCGTTCGTATGGCGGATCGTATGGCGAATCTGCAATGCGCCCGATTTATTTTCCAGAACGACCACCCGTTCCGCATCGCCGTTGACAGGAATGTTTGCGTTGTGCGTAACAACAATAATTTGCCGCTTCCAGCGGCTCGCGCGCAACTCACGAACAACAAGATTTGAAATCCATTCCGTATCCAAGTCATCTTCAGGCTGGTCTAAAACCAATGGCTCGTCTCCGTGATGCAATACAAAACCAAGCATGGCCGCCGTCCTTTGTCCTGGAGAACCTTGGGTAATGTCCTGCCAATCCTCATTCCGTTCGGGCAATCCGCCATCCTTTAGAAATGAAATCTGAACGGTGTCATCTGCGGTTTCTGTCGCCAATCGAAGACGTAAGGTTTCATCCAACGACTCCAAACGCTTTTGCCAAGCCGTCCGAAGATTAGCATTTTCGCGCGACGTTAATTGGTTAAAATCACCAGTGGCAAGTGCCAATCGCCACATCGTCCATCTGATGTCTCGTGTCGCATCATCAGCCGCTCCCCATATCCAATCGGCGAGCATTGGCACATCCTCCAAAAAGGCATCGGCGCGAAGATTCAATAAATCGCGGATTGAATCAGCCCAGCCGACCGTATCACGGTGTCCTCGCAACTCGAACTTTAGTCTTCCGCTTCGTTGTGAAACGTCTTGTATAAGTTTTGTGCGTGCCTGACGGCGTTCTTGCAGTAAATGTTGAACCGTCTGCCAAGCCGTTTCGGTTCGTTGTCGAACTGATTCCAGCTTTACTTCTTTCGTGGCAAGGGATTTTTCCAACGTCTGCTGTTGGCTCAACTGAAGTTTGAGCTGGCTGTAAGCTTCAGGGTTAATGCCCTTGGCTTTTAGTTCCTCAACGTAGGCTCGTTCGTCCGCCTCCGCAGCAACCACCGATTGATTCCATTCACTCCCGTTGACTTCGGTTCGCCATGCGTCAACTTGCTGGTTGGTCGTATTTGCCAAATCACGAACGCCGTTTCGCAGCGTGGTTTCAATTTCAGCCAGTTTTGTGACGAAAGGCGTTATTTCAGGCTGAACCTGCGTTTCATCCTCGGCCAAATTTGAGACGCTGGCCGTCCGCTGAAGCTCGGAGAGAAAAGTTCTGGTCGCGGCCTCCCGTTCGGCGAGAAATTCTCGCTGTTTGAGTTTGGCTTCATTTTTCTCGCGGCGCGCTTTTGCTTCTGGAGAATCAAAGGCGGCAACCTGACTTTCCAAATCTCTAATTTTCGCCCGAATGGACGGAAGTTGGGCAAGGTCTCCCTTGAGTTTTTGATGCTCGCGCGTTGCCGTCATCCATTCTGCCGCCGCATCCTCGAATCGCCGCCACCAGCTTCCGGGATTAACCGTTGCAGTTTTTAGCAGTCCCAAACTTTCGTCAACAAAAGCAAGGAAGCTACGGGATGCTGACAAAGGATCATCTCGGTCGTGCGACACGCGCTCGAAAAGTTCCTTTTGGTTCACGACTCGAACACGAAAATTAGTTGGGATGGCAGGCCCATTTGCCGGCTGTGTTAATGCCCCGGCAACTTTTGACCATGTTGCCCGTTGTTCGTCTTGCGAATTTTGTATGCGGTGAGTCGCCGACAATTCAGCCGACTCAAAAATCCGTTCAGAAAATGTTTGCGCTTCTTGGCGCACCATTTCTGGGAGCGTGGAAAAGCCAGAGTATAGCTGGCGAATGGCTGCGACGACGGTGGATTTGCCACTTCCTCTCCCGCCGATTATCTCATTCAGTCTCGGATGGAATTCTATGCTCAACGCGGATGTTGAATTGCCGAGAGAGCCATTGAGATCAATTTTTTTGAGCCATGCGTGCCTGATTTGATTGGGATTTGCTTCTGGATAATCCGCAAGCCGCGAGTCCCAATTGCAGATAATCCGGGCTTCGGGATCAAGAAATGCCTGCCGTAAAGCCTCAATGGACGGTTCTTCCATTCTTACCCAACAAAACCGAGAACCAAAATTGGCAAAACTGTAAGCATCAGATGATGCAACAAATGCCAAATCTATGATTCGGGGAAAAAGGTTCAAAGCCCGACTGCGAAATTTATCATTGAAGGAATCAGTGGTCGCATTCGAGCAATCGCCGGGATCAACCGCGCCAAGGCGGGGATGATGCAATGCCTTCCAGCGAATATCCCCCTGTGCTGTTCCACCGTTGGCGATGCCATTTTGCGTCAAAGCGTGCGGAGCGATGACTAAATAATCATCGGGCAAGTCATCCAGAATCTGCACAATAGTTTTGCCGGAAGAACCCGGCACATTCTCGTTGCCATGCCGGTGATAACGCGGATGTTCGTCATTAAAACCCAATGGGCCAGCCAACAATAAATCGAAATCATGGCTCGTTTTGTTTCGTTCTCCAATGACGATTATATGAATGCCATCTGCTCCAGAGCCGGTGGTCACTTCGCATCCGGGAAAAACAATTACTCCTTTTCGTTTGCCTGCGTCCACCATCACGTCAATCCAAGCTCCTGTGTTATGGTCGGCGATGACTATGACTTCGATGCCCTTTGCCACAAGCTCGTCCATGTAGCGGTCGGCAAACTGCCGCTTACCAGCCTCCGTGGTCAGGTCAAAATTGGCGTCACCCGGCATGGTGAATTTCCATGCTGGCGTTGCAATTTGAACATCACATTTCCACCATTTGGTCATAGATTAAATTCCGGCAGCTTCACCAGCACAATCCGGGCGAACTCGGAGATTGGCCGAGGAGCAACAGGCCGCCGCTGCAAATGTAAAAAGTCGCTTAATTCACGCCACGTCATTTCGTGTAGATTAGCCTGTCATGAGCGCCACGTCTATTTCGCTTTGCATGATGCGTCTTGGCAAAAAATCAGGAACGAGTATTCTGCTTAAAATTTGTGCTCCCATAGCTCAAATGGATAGAGCAGCGGATTTCTAATCCGCGTATCCCGGTTCGATTCCGGGTGGGAGCGCCACTTCTTTGTTTCGCAGGACGTTTCTATATTTTTTTCTATACTGAGGGCTGTTTTTTAGGCAAATGTTCGTAAATGGCTGCAAAAGCTGAAACCTCATAAAACCATTATGGACATTGCAGAATTTACGATTGAGAATCCAAATCAGCGATAGCAAAAGGTGCGTTTTTTATTTAGAAGGCAGGTGCTCTATCCAACTGAGCTACGGGCGCAACCCAATAAAATCAATGCTTTTTGAAGCTGGCCTCGCCTCGATTTGGCGAACTGCGTTGGGGTGACGCATAATGCATATTTTAGTTGAGCTGCGTTTCAAAGTCCACAGGGGAATCGAAGCCAAGCGCGCGGTTGAACCGCGCGAGTTCACTGCGGTCAGACTGGCAGCGAGACTGGAATTGAATTATCCCGGCAGATTTTGGCATAGACCTCTGCCAGCGGTTTGGGCGTACGCGGTAGTTTTTCGTCCGCAAAATCCACGGCGAGCAGGCCGAATTTTTTCGTGTAGCCGAACTGCCACTCGAAATTGTCCAGCAGCGACCAGTAAAAAAACCCGCGCACGTCCGCGCCGCCGGCCATCGCGCGGTGCAGCGCGGTGAGATTTTCGTGCAGGTCGCGTGCGCGAAAATTTTCATCTGCGGAAGCCGAACCATGTTCCGTGATAAAGATGGGCAGGCGGAATTTTTGTTGCAGATACGGCAGAATTTTTTCCAAACCTTCAGGATAACGCTCGACCATGTCATCGCAGACGAAACCAAATTCCTTAAGCGTTTTCACCGGCGCACCGCTCGCGGGAATCATCGCGCGAAAATGATGGAACCGCACGCGCCCGTAATAATTCAGGCCGATGAACGTCGAGGCCCTGCGCCGCCAACCGCCAAGAAACGCGTCCAGCACAAATTTGTTGAACGTGTAATGACAGCCAAACGCCGTCGCGCGATCCCACGGCGAGAATTTTTTATACGCGTGAAAAAAAGTCCAGTTCTTCGCGATGCCCACTTCTGGTTTGCGGCCGGCGAAAATTCCGTCACGCTGGAGGATGCGGCTGGCCTCGACATGTGCGCGCGCCATGTGCGAAATCACTTTGCGGAACTGGCCGAGTTTCCATTTGCGCTGTGGCGGAAAGCCGCCGAGCAGATACGCAACGCACGCGTAAGTATCCGGCTCGTTGAACGTGTTCCATAAAAAAACTTTGTCTTTCAAAGCAGCGACGAGTTTTTGAACGTAATCCACAAACGCTGGAATCGTCGCCGCATTTGTCCAGCCGCCGATTGAATTAATCCACGGCGGATTGGAAAAATGATGCAGCACTACCATTGGCGTGATGTTTTTTGCCTTGAGCCGTTCGAGTAAATCAACATAGTGCGCCAGCTCATTTTGATTTAGCGGTGCGAACGGCGCAGCTTGCAGCCGCGACCATTCGATGCCGAAGCGATAGGCGTTCATGCCGAGCTCCGACATCCATTCAACATCTTCCGGGTAACGATGATAATGGTCGCACGCGATGCGGCAATGACCGCCATCTTGGGCGGTGAAATGCGTCCATTCGTTCTCAATGTGGCCTTCCACCTGCGTCGGCGATGTGGCGGTGCCCCACAAAAAGCCAGGCGGAAATTTGTGCACGTCGCCGTGGTTCATCGCGCGGATTTGACGGCCAGTTCGATGGCGGCAAAAAGTTTTTCCGGTGCGCTCGCCACCCAGTCCCGAAATTTTCCCACGGGCAGAGCGTCGGGCAGTTCGGCGAGGCGGTCGAGGTTGAAACTTTTTTCCGCGAGGCCGATGCCGAACTGCTGCGCGTCGAGCGCGTTGACCTGCTGCTCGACGTGGTTTTCCACTGGCACGAGAAAGAGTGGCTTGCCGAGCCACGCGGCTTCGCTGACAGATTCAAAGCCAGCGGTGCAGACGACGTGCCGGCAGTCAGCCATCATCTTCAGAAATTTTTCGCCATCGAGCTTATGAAAGGTCAGCGACGGTGAGTGTTGAAATTCCGCCGGCGCGTAGGGCTTGTCGTAAAAACAATGTAGCTTGGTCCGTGGATTTTTTTTGCTCCACGAAATGATTTGATCGGCGTAACCGTGATTCAGCAAATACACGAGCGTAAAATCGCCGTTCGGCTTTGATTCGAGCTGGAAAAGTTGTTTCCGTAAAATCGGCGGGCCGACTACAATTCTCTTCCCGGGCAAATCTGGCGCATCGTAAAATGACAGCGCCAGCTTGGTCGTCTGTGCGCCGAGCAGCCAGGTGTAAGCCCGCATGCTGAAAAGCTGCTTCCACAACTGCGGCGCATGAAAATAAGCCGGATGTTGGAACATAAACTGATGGCCGATGGCGACGACGGGCGGACGTTTGTGCCGCGTGATGGCGTAAAACGCGGCCATTGGCTCGAAGAAATTGATGATCACGTCCGGCTGCGTTTCGCGGACGATTTCATCAAGCTGTTTAAGAATGTGAAAATATTTCGGCAGTTTGCCAAACAAGCCAAGCAGCGTCGCTGTATTGCTGACGGAGCGGTTGTTTTTATATTTGAACTCCAGCGTCGGCAGTTGCCGGACGGGCATCTTCATCGCCGATGCGAAGTATGCCGGCATCGGCCGTTGCGCGCTCGCGCCGAGCGTCACGGCGACGATTTGATGTCCCGCCGCCTCGGCCATTTCCTTGACGGCCATCGCCTGAGTCATGTGGCCCCGGCCCTCGCCCAGCACGCAGAACATCATTTTCATGGAAGTGAATGAGTTTGATTTTGCCGTCGAAATCTTCAATCAACGCGGTGCAGCTTTCCACCCAGTCGCCGCAGTTCAAATATTGCACGCCGTCAATCATCTTCATCTCGGCGCGATGAATGTGGCCGCAGATGACGCCATCAGCTTTTTGATTGCGCGCCATCGAAGCGAGCGTGCCTTCATATTCGGTGATGAATTTGACCGCAGACTTGGCTTTGAATTTCAAAAATGCCGCCAACGACCAGTAACCAAAACCCAGCGCGCGGCGCAGCCGGTTGAAATACAAATTGAAATCGAGAATCCAGTTGTAAAGATGCGAGCCGAGTTTCTCGAGCAGATGATTGAAGTGCGTCAAGCCGTCCGCCTGGTGGCCGTGGATGACGAGATATTTTTTCCCGTCGGCGGCGGTGTGGATCACTTGGTGCGCCATGACCACGCTGCCAAAACGCATCCCGGCAAATTGATCAATGAACTCGTCATGGTTGCCGGTGATGTAAATGACCTTCGTCTGCTTGCGGCTTTTGCGCAGCAGTTTTTGGATGAGCAGATTGTAGTCGTCGCGCCAAAACCAGCGGAACTTCAATTCCCAGCCGTCAATGAAATCGCCGACTATGTAGAGATACTTGCAGTCCACCGCGCGCAAAAATTCCAGCAGCTCGGCGACGCGCGCATGTTTGGTGCCGAGATGGATGTCGGAGATCCAAACGGAGCGGCAGATGATCGGCTCGCCCAGATTCAAATCGAGATAGGGTTGATCATCGTTCATAATCTGATGACAACTGGACTTTGCGGCATTGTGAATAACTTTGGCAACAAGTTATTGGCGTTGTCACCCAATCTTAACCTGCGCGTAACCTCGTTGAAATAATCCAAGGCGGTGAACCGGTTTTGCGGCGGGCAAAAATTTTGCGGCGACGTGGCGCGAAAATTTTTCCAACGTGCTTGTTGCTTTCTGCGCCGGAATTTTTATAGTTCGCTCGTTCAATAAAAATTTTGATGAGCATTCCGAACAACGACGCGCCTGCGTGGAGCATCGAATCCGCCCGCGCGCTTTACAACACCACCCGCTGGGGCGCGAAGTATTTTGACATCAACGACGCCGGCCACGTCGTCGCCAAGCCGTTGCAGGATGCGGGCGCGACGGTGGATTTGACGGACGTGATCGAGGAGGCGAAAGGTCGCGGTTTGAAATTTCCGCTGCTCATCCGGTTTCAAGATATTTTGCGGCATCGCGTCGAGGCCATCAACAAGGCGTTTCAAAATTCGATTTCGGAATTTAATTATCAGGGAAAATATCGCGGCGTGTTTCCGATCAAGGTGAACCAGTTGCGCGAAGTCGTGGAGGAAATTTTGGACGCGGGCAAGCCGTTTGAGTTCGGCCTCGAAGTCGGCAGCAAGCCGGAATTGTTCGCCGGCCTCGCGCTGCAAAACCAGCAGGGCTGCCTCATCGTTTGCAACGGCTACAAAGATTCCGAGTTCATCAAGATGGCGCTGCTCGGCATCAAGCTCGGCAAAAAAGTCATCATGATCGTCGAGAAATTGGAGGAGTTGAAACAGATCATTTCCGTTTCGCGGCAGCTTGGCGTCGAGCCGCTCATCGGCATCCGCGCGCGGCTGTTGAGCAAGGGCGCGGGCAAATGGGCGGAGAGCGGCGGCGAAAACGCGAAATTCGGCTTGAGCACGGTGGAACTGTTGACGGCGACGGAATTGTTGAAGGCGGAAAATCTCGGCCATTGTCTGAAGCTGCTGCATTTTCACATCGGCTCGCAAGTGCCGGATATTTTGACCGTGAAAAAAGCGGTGCAGGAAGCCGCGCGTTTTTACGCGAAGCTGAACAAGATGGGTTTCCCGATTGAATTCGTGGACGTCGGCGGCGGACTCGGCGTGGATTACGACGGTTCGCGCAGCGCCTTTGATTCCTCGACGAATTACACGTTGCAGGAATACACGAACGACATCGTTTATTACATCGCCGACGTGTGCAACGCCGAGAAAGTGCCGCACCCGACCATCATCAGCGAGAGCGGACGCGCCATCGTCGCGCATCACAGCGTTTTGATAGTCGAGGTTTTTGGCGCGATTGAAAAAATCCGGCCGGGCGACGCGTTCAAATACGGCGAGAGCGAACACGCGCTCGTGAAGGAACTGCTCGACATCAAAAAAAATCTCTCGAAGGCGAACAAGCTCGAGGCGTTTCACGACGCACAGGAACGCAAAGAAGACGCGCAGCAGATGTTCGCGCTCGGCCTGCTCGATTTGCCAGACAAGGCGCGCATCGAAAATCTTTATTGGGAAATCAGTCAGGAAGTCGTGGCGAGTTTTCGCGGCCAGGCATATATTCCCGAAGAAATTCGCAAACTCGAAGACACGCTCGCCGACCAATACCTTTGCAATTTTTCCGTCTTCCAATCGCTGCTCGATCACTGGGCGCTCGGACAATTATTTCCCATCATGCCGGTCTCGCGTTTGAATGAACGCCCGACGCGCGAAGCCACGTTGGTTGACATCACCTGCGATTCGGACGGCCAGGTCAATAAGTTCATTGATTTGCGCGACGTGCGCGACACCTTGCCGCTGCATGAGCTCGTGGCAAACGGCAACGGCAAGCCCGAGCCTTATTTTATCGGATTTTTCCTAATGGGCGCGTATCAGGACATCATGGGCGACCTGCACAATCTGTTTGGCCGCGTGAACGAAGTCCACGTCTTTCTCGAACCCGACGAGCCGGCGGGCTATTACATCGAGGAAGTCATCGAGGGCGACACCGTGATCCATTCGCTCACCGCCGTGCAATACGACGAGAACGAACTCAAACGCCAGATGAAGGCGCAGATGGACGAAGCCATAAAATCCGACCGCATGAAACCGTCCGAAGCCATGCGCCTGCTGGATGATTACGAACGCGGGCTGAAGGCTTATACTTATTTGAGTTTTTGAAATGAAAGTAATCGTCCCCGTTTTAATTATTAGCGTTTTCTTAATTGGTTGCGGCACTTCTAAAGAATACATACAAATTTGTCCGCAAGCTTGTAAGCCAGTCGTGGATAATCAGAGCGAAGCAGACAATAGTTCGGTATCCGAAGATTGGATGGCTTATTACGACCGCCTTCGTAAGCAACAAATCAATTATTGGTTGACGGATGCTGAAGGACGACCTGTAGCATCTTATGACTACAAACATGACCGTGGTATTTTTGAATCACCTTGGCGGACGATAACAACGACCAAAGAAAATCCGCTTCCAGTTTTGAGAGTGATTGTTTTGAAGTCTGACACTTCTGATGTCGTAATCCACTTGATTTATCCCGATAGCTGTGAGAATTCAATTCAACTTCGCGGGGCAACATTGGAACATCACAAAGGTTTTGATGTTCTTTATATTAAATGACAGACCCCTAGTGACTAGTCGCCACGCAAATTTGTTTTTCCATTCGCCATTCTTCCCCACTAGTTTCTCCGACAGTGGGTCAGCTTGGATTTAGCGGGGCGCAGTCTGCGGTTCACCACAGCTTCACCAAAACGAAGTAACATTTTTGTCCGTTTCCCCGTCTTAAGCCGCATGAGAAAACAATTATACTTGCTGTTTTCGCTACTGATGTTGTCGGTTGCGTTCGCGCGCGCGGCGGATGGTTTTCAACAACTGTCGTTCACCGTGAATGGCGTGGTTCGCACCGCGCTCATTTATGTTCCGGCTTCCGCCAAAATAAATCCCACGCCGCTGGTATTTGTGTTTCATGGCCACGGCGGCAGCGCGCCACAGGCCGAAAAAAGTTTTCACATCGAGCGCGAATGGCCGGAGGCCATCGTGGTTTATATGCAGGGCTTGAAAACGGTCGGCCAGCTCACCGATCCGCAAGGGACTCGTTCCGGCTGGCAGGCGGCGGTGGGTGATTACGGTGATCGTGATCTGAAATTTTTCGACGCGGTGCTGACGCGGTTGAAGCAGGATTACAATGTGGACGCCAAACGCATTTACGCGACGGGCCATTCCAACGGCGGCGGCTTCACTTATCTGCTGTGGCTCGCGCGCGGCGACGTGTTCGCGGCGGTCGCGCCGTCCTCGGCGGTGGCGAAATATGTGATGCAATTGAAACCAAAACCGGTCATGCACATCGCGGGCGAGAGCGATCCGCTGGTGAAGTTTGCGTGGCAGCAAAAGATGATGGCCGCCGTGCGCGCGGTCAACAGTTGCACGGCGACGGGTGAAGTTTGGGACAAACAATGCACGATTTACCCGTCAAAAAACGGCACGCCGCTGGTGACGTTTATTCATCCGGGTGGTCATGTGTTTGATCCGGCGGCACCGGCGTTGATCGTGAAGTTCTTCAAGGAGCATCCGGGCGGAACGGAGAAATAATTTTCAGTCGCACCGACTCATTCCTTTTGCCGTTCGTTCAGCGCGCGTTCGATGCGCCGGTCTGGAACCAGCCACAGGATGGCGACAAAAATAAAAAGTCCGTGCGAAATATACGGACTCACGAACGCAAGCGGAATGGCGGCGAGATAACACGCCGGCGAAATTTTTCCCTTCCAGTCATTGCCAATCGCCGCCGCGAGCAGGGAATTTTTTCCCTGCTGGGCGATGATGGTGCGCTGCAAAATATAGTAAGCGACGGCCGCCATGAGCAGCACGAAGGCATAAACGGCGGTGGGCGCGGGCGCGAGGTGGTTGGCACCAACCCACGCAGTCGTGAACGGAAACAGCGAGAGCCAGAACAGCAGGTGCAGGTTCGCCCATAAAATCCCGCCGGTGACGCGTTTGGTGGAATGGAACATATGATGATGATTGTTCCAATAGATGCCGACGTAGATGTAGCTCAAGACGTAGCTCAAAAATTTCGGCAGGATTTCGTGCAATTGCTCGCGCCAGCCAGCGTGCGCGTCCAAGTCTTTGACGCTCAATTCCAGCACCATGATCGTGATGATGATGGCGATGACGCCGTCGCTGAAAGCTTCGAGCCGGTTCTTTTCCATGCGGCGATTTTAACGGCGCTGGCGACGGTGTCCATCCCAAGGTCATTGTTGCTCCCGGCGAAATTTTTTTAGTTTCCGCTTCAAAAAAGTCACGCGAACGGAACCATTTTTTCACACGCTGTTTCAATTATTTGCGTGTCTTCATGCGATTCCAAGGTAGTCTGTCCGTCGCAGTTTTGCGGGCGGCCACAACTGGGCACGGTGTCCAAAGCGCCGTCGGCAACTGACCAACACAAAATTTAACATGAACAAAATACATCTGATCGGCGGCGAAAAAGGCGGCGTGGGCAAATCTGTGGTGGCCCGCGTGGTGGCGCAATACATGATCGATAAAAACATTCCGTTCCTCGGCTTCGACACGGACCGTTCCCACGGCTCGCTCCTGCGCTTTTATTCGGATTACGCCTCGCCCGTCGTGGTGGACAATTATGAAAGCCTCGACGCCATCGTGGAAGCGGCCGTGGAATCTCCCGACAAACGCATCCTCGTAGATCTCGCGGCGCAAACGCATGATCCGCTCGTGAAATGGATGGATGATTCCGGCGTGCTCGAAACGGCCGAAGAACTCGGCGTCTCATTCAATTACTGGCACGTCATGGATTCCGGCAAGGACTCCGTTGACCTGTTGAAAAAACTGCTCGACCGTTTCGGCGCGCGGCTAAATTACATTCTCGTCTTAAACCAACTGCGCGGCGAAACCTTCGATATCTTTTACAATTCCGGCGAACGGGATCACGCCAAGCAGTTCAACGCCCAGATCATCTCGCTCAAGCGCCTGCACGAACCGGTCATCAACAAGATTGACGCCGGCAGCACCAGCTTCTGGGCGGCCAAAAACCGGAGCGTGACGGAGGTCAAAGGCCTTGGCCTGCTCGAACGCCAGCGTGTCAAGCTCTGGCTGCGCGCCGCCTACGAGCAGATTGACACTGTGGGAATTTGAAGTTGTCGGCAGAAAAATCTGTCGCTCCTGATTAAAAATTCAGGAGCGACAGTAAAAATAACCAGCGGTTACTTTTTTTTACCGGCGGCGGACTTGGCGGCGACGGCGGCGCTTTTTTTGGCGTTGTTGCTGCTGGCCTTGGCATCTTTTTGGCCGGATTTCTTCTGGTTGGCTTTCGGTGATCTGTCGCCCATAACTTTTATTTCTTTCTACGAGTTGACTTGCCTGCGGCATGGAATTTTCTCCGGAAGGCAGGCCATCGTGCGCCGTGGCCTGACGATTGTAAATGATCGAGGCGAATTTATTTACCAACGCGACTAATGCGAACCTCGACGCGATAAATAATTCGCACCAGCAAATCGCCACGTCCACCGCGTGATTTTGGCAAGCCCGCATTTGCGATGCGAATGATTTCTCCGCGCGCAACGCCACGCGGAATTTGAACGCGCAGCATTGTGCCGGAAATTCCGCGAATCATTTCCACGCCGCCCTGCGCCGCGTGTTCGGATTTGATTTTCAAATCACAGCGCAAATCCGAACCGCGCACTTTGAAACGGAAATTCGGCAGCGGCTTTGCGCGTAGTTGCACAAAGCCACCAAAAGTTTCGGCGCGCGAAATTTTGAAACGCGTGCCGGGCGTGGTTTCCGGCGGAACGATGAGTTGATAAATTTCCGCGCCATTCGGGTTGGCGGAATCGTGGATGCGCACTTCACGTTTTGTTCCGCGCAAAAAATCTTCCAGTGGCAGATGAACGTCTTGCGAAAGGTTGCACTGGATTTTCACCTCGCGCGCAGGCGCGGCAGATTTTTTTGGCTTATCCAGTTCACGGTCGTAGTCCGCGCGCAAATCGGAGTCGCTTAAAATTGCGTGCGCGGCGTTGAGTTCCTGTGTGCGTGCAATGGCGGCGGGCGAATTTGGATTGACGTCGGGATGAAGCTGCTTGGCCAGCGCGCGATAGGCGGCGCGGATTTGCGCCAGCGTGCAGCGGCGGTCGAGACCGAGCGTGGCGTAATGATTTTTTTCAGCGCGTTGCAATTTCCCAGCTTAATGCGCGACGGCGTCCACGTCAGCTTCATTGATGACCGGCGATTTTTTGCCGGTGGTCAGCAGATGCGCGCCCTTCAGCAGGCGGCAGAAATCTTTTTTGCTGGTGACGACTTTGGTGCCAGCCTTGCTCGCAAGGCTGGGGTGGGATTTGTATTCCACTTCGAGCCGTTCGAGCCGGACGATGCGGATGAATTGTCCGTCTTTTTTCCAGACCTGGGATTGGGCGAGTTTCATGCGGCGAAAATGGAAAAGCCATTCTGCGCGAAACTGCGCAGGAAAAAAGTTTGCCCCTCCTGTTTGGGTTTCAGGAGAGACAATAACGAGCCGCGTTACTTCTTTTTACCAACGGGCATTTTGGCGGCGGCTTTTTTCGGCGCGGGTTTGGCGGCCTTGGATTTAACAGCTTTTTTAGCCATGATGTTTTTCGGAGTTGTCGTTTCCTATGTGCGGAATGATTGGTTTCCCCGCAACCGAGGGCATCATGTGACGCTCCGGCGACATTGTAAATGACCGAAGTGAAATCATTTTCGCGCCGCGCCGCGCGGGAATGCGCGTTTTTATTTATGAATATAATGCTTGTGCTCCGCCGGAAAAAGTCCATGCTCGCCCCACCTGTTAGATAGCTTGTCAGTCCCACGGCATGGTAAATCTTCAAGTGAACTTAGTTTCAGTGATGATTTGAAATCCGATAATCGGAAACAGTCTGGTGAGTGCAGTGTTAGTCGGACAGTAAAATACATCACATGAGCAACAAATTATTCGTGGGAAATCTTTCCTTCAATACCACCGAAAACGACCTGAACGACGCTTTTGCAGCGCACGGCACGGTCACGGAAACCAACCTGATGATGGATCGCATGACCAACCGCCCCCGCGGTTTCGGTTTCGTGACCATGAGCACGGCGGAAGAAGCGCAGAAAGCCATCGCGGCCCTCAACGGCGCGCAGTTGGATGGTCGCGCCCTCACCGTCAACGTCGCCCGCCCGCGTGAAGAACGCGCTCCCGGTGGCGGTGGTGGTGGCCGTCGCGAATTCGGCGGTGGCGGAGGCGCTGGTCGTCGCGAACGTTACTAATCCGTTTTAGGATTTTTTCAGGGCGGGGTTCGGGTGAACCGAATCCCGCCTTTTTTATTTTCCCAGTCGCTTCGTCCGCATGAGAGCACCGACCAAAGAAGAACACATTGAAGTGGAAGGCCGTGTCCAAACGGTTTTGCCCGGAACCATGTTCCGCGTCGAACTGGACAACAAGCATGTCGTCCTCGCCACCATCTGCGGCAAAATGCGCAAACGCTGGGTGCGCCTGACCGTCGGCGACCGCGTCAAAATGGAAATGTCGCCCTACGATCTCAACAAGGCGCGCATCACCTGGCGGCTGAAATAAATTTCAGCATGCGCGCAGCTTCTCGCTGCGGCGCAAATTCGAGCGTGCCAAACCGCTCCCCGATTTTACACTTTTTCCGTATGTCATTTGAAGTCCTCGGCCTCGCGCCGAAAATTTTACAAGCCGTCCAAGAAGCCGGTTACACCGAGCCGACGCCCATCCAGACCGCCGCCATTCCGCCCATCATCGCCGGCCACGATCTCATAGGCATTGCGCAGACCGGCACGGGCAAAACCGCTGCATTCACGCTGCCGATGCTCACGAAGCTCGCCGCCGCGCAGGCTGCCACCGGACCGAACCGCCGCACACGCGTGCTCATCCTCGCGCCCACGCGCGAACTCGTCGTGCAGATCGAGGAAAATATCCGCGCCTACGCCAAACATCTTCCGCTCACCATCGCCACCGTGTTCGGCGGCGTCGGCGAACAGCCGCAAATCCGCGCGCTGCGTTCCGCAACTGACATTGTGGTTGCATGTCCCGGACGTTTGCTTGATTTACTCGGACGTCGCAACGGCGATTTCTCCAGCTTGCAATTTCTTGTTCTGGACGAAGCCGACCGCATGTTGGACATGGGTTTTCTTCCATCCATCCGCCAGATTGTCCGCCAGTTGCCAAAGCAGCGGCAGACGCTGATGTTCTCCGCCACGCTCTCGAAAGAGATCGAAGGGCTTACGCACGAATTTCAACACTCGCCAAAAATCGTCCAGATCGGCCGCCGCTCCAATCCGGCTGAAACAGTCACACAACTTGTTTACGAAGTGCCGAAGCATCTCAAGACAGCGCTGCTGGTTCATTTGATGAAAGAACCGGCCATGGACATGGTGCTGGTTTTCTCGCGCATGAAACACGCCGCCGACCGACTCGCGCGTCAGTTGGAGCAAGCGGGCATCCGCACCGCAACGCTGCATTCCAATCGCTCGCAGAACCAGCGTTTGCGCGCATTGCAAGATTTCAAGGCTGGCACCGTGCGCGTGCTCGTCGCCACGGACATCGCCGCACGCGGCATTGACGTGGACGGCATTTCGCACGTCGTGAATTACGATTTTCCGATGCACGTCGAAGATTACATTCATCGCATTGGCCGCACCGGTCGCGCGAATCAAATTGGTGACGCCATCAGTTTCGTGACGAACGAAGATCACGGCGAACTCCGCGCGCTCGAACGTTTCATTGGCCGCGGTCTTGTGCGGAAAAAAGCGGAAGGATTTAATTACACCGCCGCCGCACCGCCTTACAATCCGGCGGAAGAAGAACGCCGTCACCCGCGTCATCAACAACCACGCGGCCAACGTCCACCGCGTAATGAACAGCGCGAGCAACGCGGCCCGCAAAATTTTCCACGTCCATCCGCCGGTCCGCGCCCGCCGCAAAGTGGCCGACCGCAGTTCGGCTCGCGTCCGCAAGCTGGCCGTCCGCAATCAGGTGGTGGCCAACGTCCGCAACCGACTCGCGGCGAGGTCAATGGCAACCGCGAAGGCGGCAACGAACGCCATTTTCCCAGCACGGCTCCGCGCTCAGGTGGTTTCCGTCGGCACTTCGGCGCGCGTTGAAATTTGGCGGAGTGTGCCATGTTCCGTCAATGACGTTTGCCCCGATTCCGTTTCTTCTGAATTTTTTTGCGGTGGCGATGGGTGTCAATCACGGACAGCACAAAGAGGATAAACCCGCCGACCAGCACAACGATGACGATGGGCTTATACTGCCAGATTTCACTGACAAATTGCGACAGATTGGAATCCACAAAATCATCTTACACCATGCCGGTCAAAATAGACAATGGGCAGTCGCCGGCAACCGTTGATAGTTTTCCGCGAAGCGATGTTTGGTCGCACAACTAAGCACATTGAATTATGTTCGCTGCATGAAAGAGCAAACCGTCTCCGCACCGATTGATGTCGGCGTCCGCATCGGCCACGTCCATCTGAAAGTTGCCGACCTCGAACGCGCGCTGAAATTTTACTGCGGCATTTTGGGTTTTGAATTGCAGCAAAAATTCGGCACTCAGGCCGCGTTCATTTCGGCGGGCGGTTATCATCATCACATCGGCTTGAACACTTGGGAAAGCGCGGGCGGTTCGCCGCCGCCGCCGCGCAGCACGGGACTTTATCACGTCGCCATTTTGTATCCGACGCGCGCGCTGCTCGCCGATGCCGTGCGCCGCTTGCTCGCGGCGGATGTGGAATTGGACGGAGCCGCCGACCACGGCGTGAGCGAAGCGATTTACCTCCGCGATCCAGATGAAAACGGCGTGGAACTTTACTGGGATCGTCCAAAAGAAAAATGGCCGCGCGGGCCGGACGGCGAACTCACGATGTTCACGCGGCAACTAGATTTAGGCGAACTGCTGAAAAGCTGAAGCGAATGAAGCTGGAACGGTTAAATTATTTGCAGCCTATGTTCGCATAGTCAATTAATTTGAAACCGCGTTGGTCTTGCAATGAAATCATTTTTTAATAAAAAGGCCAACGATCGTGCAAATTGCTGCTACGGCAGCGAAAAACAACGTCCATCTGTCGCGATTGTCTTTTTTAATTTCAATCAATGCCACCACAACCTGTTTCTCTTCGGAATTCATTATGTCCTTGTCCCGCTCCCTTGCAACGTAAAGCTCGAATAACGAAGCGCATTTATATAAGAGGTATGCCCATTAAAATGAACGCTGATTTCAGTGGATGCTCTTTCATTTTCCATTGGTTGGCTGACTTTTGCATTTTAGTTTTGCGCGGAAACAGTTCACTCAAACTCAAAACCTTGCTGGCGCAGCCGCTGCAGTTTATAGAGCAGCGCACGGCGGCTGATGCCCAATGCCTTCGCGGTTTCCGTGCGGTTGGACTTGTGCTGCTTCAGCGCAGAGAGAATCGCGTGGCGCTCGATTTCATCCATCGTCTGCGCATCAACGGCGGGCTGCGGCGCGGCGGATTTCACCGCCTCGCGCAATTTGGCCGGCAGATGTTCGGGCAAAATCAATTCACTTTGCGAGAGCAGCACGGCGCGCTCGATGGCATTGCGGAGTTCACGCACATTGCCCGGCCACGCATAATTTTGCAGGCAGTTCACCGTCGCCTCGGCGAGCCGCGCGCGGTTGCGGGCAAACTCGGCGGTGAACAGATTCGCCAGCGGCAAAATGTCCTCGCGCCGTTCGCGCAACGGCGGGAGATTCAGTTCCACCACGTTCAGACGATAAAATAAATCTTCGCGGAAGCGTCCGGCCTTCACCTCGGCTTCGAGGTCGCGGTTGCTCGCGGCAAGAATGCGCGCGTTCGTGCGAATTTCGCGGTTCGAGCCGATGCGCTGAAATTTGCCGTCCTGCGTCACGCGCAGCAATTTTGCCTGCAAACCCGGCGACATCTCGGTGATTTCATCGAGGAAAATCGTGCCGCCGTCCGCTTCCTCGAATCGTCCCATGCGCATGGCGCTCGCGCCGGTGAACGCACCTTTTTCATGGCCGAACAATTCGCTTTCCAACAATGTTTCAGGAATCGCGGCGCAATTTATTTTGATGAGCGGGCCGTTCGCGCGCGCACTCCACGCGTGAATCGTGTCCGCCACGACTTCCTTGCCCGTGCCGCTTTCGCCGGTGATGAGCACGCGCGTTTCCGACGGCGCGACGAGCGAGATTTGCTGGAACAGCGCGCTGGTCAGCGGGCTGTGCGCGACGATGTGCGGCGGCAGATTTTTTTCTGCACCAAGTTTCAGTGGTTCGGTTTGCGCAAGGCCGGTGGCCTGATGCACGGTCGCGAGCAGTTCATCGAGGTCAATCGGCTTGGCGAGATAATTCAGCGCGCCGTCGCGCATCGCCTCAACTGCGTCGCGGATGTCGGCGTAGGCGGTGACGAGCAAAACGGGTAGCGTCGGAAAATTTTTCCGCGCGCGTTGCAACGTTTCCAAGCCGGTCAGCCCCGGCATCCGCACGTCGGAAATCATGAGGGAAAATTTTCCAGTCGGAAGTAGTTCGAGCGCGCGTTCGCCGGAATCGGCGAGGACGGTTGCAAATCCCTGGCCGCACAGAAACGAGTCCAGCAGACTGCGCTGGCCGGGATCGTCGTCCACAATCAAGATGCGCGGCATTTCGTTTGGCACGCGGAGAAACTAATTCATCCACCGCGCGGCCAAAAGGAATTTCCGGCGTGACGCCGCAAATAAAAAAACGGCGCGTGTCGCCACGCGCCGTTTGGCAAATCTATTTTCGCGTTACGCCGCGACCGCCTTGGCAGCAGCGAGATCGTGCTTGCGCTGGTTGAGGCTTTTGAAAAATTCGTAGCCTTCACGGCAGCGGCGCACCATCACGTCCTTGTCCTCAAGCATCGTCTTGATGATGCGCAGGATTGGTTTCGGGCGCAGATAGTAGCTGCGATAAAAACGGTCCACGGCCTCGAAGATTTCTTCCTTCGACGCGTTCGGATATTCCAACGTGCTTTGCTGCAAGCCGTCGGCGTGCAAAATGTCGCCCTTGTCCTTCTTGCTGAACCAGCCGTTGAGCTTGGCCTGTTCGTAAAGTTCCGTGCCGGGATACGGAGCGGCAAGCGAAACTTGCAGCGAGAACACGTCGAGTTCCTTCGCAAAATTGATTGTCTGCTCGATCGTCTCTTTCGTCTCGACCGGCAAACCGAGAATGAACGTGCCGTGAATCACCACGCCCGCTTCGTGGCAGGATTTGGTGAAGCGGCGCATCTCGTCAGTGGTCACGCCTTTTTTGATGCGCGTGAGCGTTTCGTCGTTGCCGCTTTCGTAGCCGACGAGGAACAAACGCAGGCCGTTGTCCTTGAAAGATTTTATCGTGTCATAATCCAGGTTCGCGCGGCTGTTGCAACTCCAATCCACGCCAAGCGGGCCAAGTTTCTTGGCGATTTCGCGCGCGCGCGGCAGGTTCGCGGTGAACGTGTCGTCGTCGAAGAAAAATTCGCGCACCTGCGGAAAAATTTTCTTCATGTAGGCCATTTCATCCGCGACGTTCTGCGGCGAGCGGACACGATATTTGTGTCCGCCGATGGTCTGCGGCCAGAGGCAGAAACTGCACTGCGCAGGGCAGCCGCGGCCGGTATACATCGAGACGTAAGGATGCTGGAGGTAGCCAATGAAATATTTTTCAATCTCCAGATCGCGTTTGTAAACGTCCGCCACCCACGGCAGCGTGTCCATGTCCGAAATCATTTCGCGTTCGGGATTGTGTTTTATTTTCCCGTCCTTGTCCTTGTAAGACAAACCGGCGATCGTCGCGAGGTCGCGGTCTTCGGCGACTTCCTTGCAGGTGAAATCAAATTCCTTGCGCCCAACCCAGTCAATCGCCCACGACGCCTTGAGCGTTTCCGTCGGCAACACCATTGTGTGCGCGCCGACGAAACCAATTTTCGTGTCCGGCTTCTGATTTTTGATGGCCTCGGCAACCTTGCAATCGTTCTTCAGCGACGGCGTGGAGGTGTTGATGATGACGTGGTCAAAGCTCTTCGCCTCGGCGAGACATTTGGCGAGGTCAATGTTATGCGGCGCACAATCCATCAACTTGGAATTGGGCGTAAGCGCGGCGGGTTGCGCAAGCCACGTCGGATACCAATAGCTGGTAACTTCGCGCCGCGCCTGATAACGCGCGCCCGCGCCGCCGTCAAAACCGTCAAAGGATGGAGGTGAAAGATAAAGAGTTCTGCTCATTTGGATTCTTGAATGCTAAAATTTTCTGCGGGCGGGAAAAATTATTCCGCTTTTTTTACGTCTTTGATTTTCGCCAGCAATTCATCGCGTTCAGTCGTCTCGCCCGTGCCGCAATGACTTCCAACGTGCGCTTCGTGATCGTGATGCACTTCATTTGCGAACGCGCCGCGCGCGCCGGCGGCGGGCGAATTGATGATCGCCTTCGCTTCGGCCAGATGGCCTTTGCCGATAGTGACGCCGTTGAAGGCGCGCTTCGCCAGTTCCGGAGACGCCGGATACGGCTTTGGCTTCGCGCCGAAGTTGTATTTGAAATTTTTCCAGTTGTCGCCGGACTGATAATTCGTGCCGAGCGCACCGCTCGGATCGTAGCCGCAATGCACCATGCAATGTTCGCAACGCGGGTCGCGCGCGACGCCATTCACGACACCGTATTTTTCCCACTGCACTTTCGTCAGCATCTCGTGGTAGCCGGCATAATGGCCATCGGTCATCAAATAGCACGGCGCTTTCCAGCCCTTGACGTTGAACGTCGGAATCGCCCACGCGGTGCAGGTCAACTCGCGTTTGCCGGCGAGAAATTCCTGATACACCGGCGTGCCAAAAATCGTGAACGCCTTGCCCCATTCCTGAATTTTCGCAAATTTCTGCCGCGTCATGTCGCGCGTCAGGAAAAATTGTTTGGGATCCTTGCCGAGACGGGACACCATGTCTTTTTTCGCAGCGTCGTAATCGTAGCCGGGCGAAATCGTGTGGCCGTCCACTTCGAGCGAGCTCAAATACTTGAACATGTCCTCGATTTCCTGCACATCGGTCTCGCGATAAACCGTCGTGTTCGTCGCGACCTGATAGCCGATGATTTTCGCCATCTTGATGGCCTCGACGCACTCTTTGAAAACACCTTCGCGTTCGACGATCAAATCATGCGTGAATTCCAGACCGTCCACGTGAACGTTCCAATACATCCACTGCGTCGGACGAATGACGACTTTTTTGCGCGCGGCGGCATCGGATTTGCGAATCGTTTCCGCTTCTTTTTCGGAAATCAATTTTCCATCGAGCAATTTTTTCAGCTTCGGTTCAAGTTCAGGTGAATAAATTGACGCAAGATAATCGCGCATTTTTTTGCGCATGAACATTCCGTTCGTGCAGATGTAAAGCACGCGGCCCTGTTCGAGCAGACCGTTGATCAATTCTTCGATCTTCGGATAAATCAGTGGTTCGCCGCCGCAGATGGAAACCATCGGCGCGTCACATTCCATTGCGGCTTCGAGGCATTTTTCCAGCGGCACCATGTCTTTGAGCGACGTGGAATATTCGCGGATGCGCCCGCAGCCCGTGCAGGTCAAATTACAGGTGTGCAGCGGTTCGAGCTGCAAGACCATCGCAAACTTCGGCGTCTTGCGGACTTTATGTTTGATGATGTGGCTGGCGATTTTCTTCGTCAGCGCGAATGGGAAACGCATAATTTATTTTACGGACGCGACTTCGTTGGAGATTTCAGGAAACTCAACCGGCGCATTGGTTTGGGCCGGATTCGCCTTCAGAAAAGACCCAGCCCCCGGCAGCAAAAAGTCCAGCGGCGAGACGCTTTGGCTGGCATTGATGCCGCTGCAACCGGCCATGGCCAGCGGCACGGCGGCAAGCAGCGCCAGCGACAGGAATTTCCGGTTTAATCTCACTTGCCGAGTATAATTTACTCCGTCACGATGGCAACTGCTAATTGACCCGGTCATGTCATTGAAACCGCATATTCAAGCAATTCTGTCCGCCGCCATTTTGCTGGCGACGGCGAGCGCGGACGGACAGGTGGCGACGAACCATCTTTTCGCCGCGCGCGCGCAGCAGGAATTTCTCCGCGCGCAGGCGCAATTTCAGTCGGACACGAATAATGCCACCAACGCCTGGAATTTTGCGCGCACGGCCTTTGACTATTGCGATTTTGCCACGAATAATGCGCAGCGCACCGACCTCGCACGCTTGGGCATCGCCGCGTGCCGCCAGTTGCTGGCGCGCGAATCCAATTCCGCGCCCGGCCATTATTATCTCGGCATGAGCCTTGGCGAACTGGCCGACGCTGAGGCACCCTCGCTCGCCGCCTACCGGCTGGTTTTTGAAGTGGAAGCGGAATTCAAAATCGTCGCCGCGCTCGACGAGCATTTCGATTACGCCGGCGCGGCGCGGAATCTGGGCGAACTTTATTTGCAAGCACCGGGCTGGCCGTTCAGCGTCGGCAGCAAGCGCAAGGCGCGCGAATGGCTCGAACGTGCCGCCGACCTCGCACCGGACTATCCCGGCAACCAGCTCAACCTCGCCGAGGCGCAATTGAAATGGCGGCAACCGGAGGCTTATGCCGCGACCATGAAAAATTTGGCCGACCGCTGGCCGACCGCCCAGACCCATTTCATCGGCGCAGCTTGGGCGGCGGACTGGGCAGACTGGACCATGCGACGCGCGGCGCTGGAGGCGGAGTTTCAAAAAGATTTCAAGCGCGCTCCGTGATGGTCGCAATTTTTCTTTGGTGCAAAAGTGAACGCTTGGACTACACTGCCGTCCAAGTCAGCAGCACATGGCAAAAAAAATCATCGCGGCCCTGGCCGACTCCACGCTGTTCCTGCGCGAATGGTTCGTGAACCCGCAGCGCACCGGCTCGGTCGCGCCAAGTTCGCCGCAGCTTGGTGCCGCGATGGCGCGCTGGCTGCCGCGCAACCCGGAAAGTTTTGTCCTCGAGCTTGGCCCAGGCACTGGTGCCGTCACCGACGCGCTGCTCAAATATGGATTGCGCGAAGACCGGCTGATCGCCATCGAACACAATCCCACGCTCGCCCGGCTGCTCCAGAAAAAATTTCCGCGCGCGCACATCATCGCCGGCGACGCGTGGGAGCTGGACATGCTCCTCGCCGGACTGCCGCAGCCGGTTAGTTCCGTCGGCGCGGTCATCTCCAGTTTGCCGCTGCTGAATTTTCCCAAGGCAAAGGCGGACGCGCTTGCGCAAAAAATTCGCGCCGTCCTTGAACCGCGCGGCCGCCTCGTCCAATACAGTTACCATCTCGTGAAAGATCGCAGCCGGGGCGCGGACGACTTCCGGCTGCTTGCCTCCAAAATCGTTTGGTGGAACCTGCCGCCCGCGCGCGTCCACGTTTTTCAGAAATAATTGGGAGGGTCGCCGTGTCGGCGAACCTAAATCAGTTTCAATTTTAGGGACGGCGGCACGCCGTCCGTCCCGCAATTTAGAATTGTTCTAAATCTTGACTTGCCGTCTCCCTGCGCTAAATTTCCCCGCGATGAAGGCGCGCAGCCACCACGAAGACGAACAGCACCTGACCGAACAGTTGGGCGCGACCGGCCTGCGCCTCACGCCGCAGCGCCAGCAAGTCTATGACGTGCTGCGCCACAAGCGTGATCATCCGACCGCCGAGGAAGTTTTCATCCGCGCCAAAAAGACGATGCCGGAAATTTCCCACGCAACCGTCTATAACTGCCTTGACGCGCTGGTGAAATCTGGTTTGGCGCGGCAGGTCACTTTGGATCGCGGCGCGACGCGCTATTGCCCGAATATGCACGAACACGGCCATTTTCATTGCGATGCCTGCGGGACGGTTTTTGACGTGGATTTGCCCGCGCAAGCCATGCCGTTGCCCAAAGGCTTCAAGGCCGAACATTTTGACATCGCCATCCACGGCGTCTGCCCGGATTGCGACCAGAAGAAATAATTTACGAACATGAGCACTGCCACCGAGACAATCGAAGATTTGGTCAAGACGGAATACAAATACGGCTTCGTTACCGATGTCGAATCCGAATCCACGCCGCCCGGTTTGAGCGAGGAAACCATCCGCCATATTTCTGCAAAGAAAAACGAGCCGACATGGCTGACCGACTGGCGTATCAAGGCGTTTCGCTACTGGCAGACGATGCCCGAGCCGACGTGGCAGTTTGTCAAGTATCCGAAAATTGATTTTCAGGCCATCAGCTATTTTTCGCAGCCCAAGCCTAACGCCAACGCGCCGAAAAGTCTGGATGAAGTTGACCCGAAGTTGCTCGAAACTTACGAGAAGCTGGGTATCCCGCTGCGCGAACGTAGTCGGCTCGCTGGCGTGGCGGTGGACGCGATTTTTGATTCCGTCAGCGTCGGCACGACCTATCGCGAAGAGCTGGCGAAAAAGGGAATTATTTTTTGCTCCTTCAGCGAAGCGGTTCACGAGCATCCCGAACTCGTCAAAAAATATCTCGGCTCGGTCGTGCCTTACACGGACAACTATTACGCCGCGCTGAACTCCGCCGTGTTCACCGATGGTTCATTCTGTTACATCCCGAAAGGCGTGCGCTGCCCGATGGAGCTTTCGACCTACTTCCGCATCAACGCCGCGAAGTCCGGCCAGTTCGAGCGCACGCTGATCGTCGCGGATGACGGCGCGAGCGTGAGCTACCTCGAAGGTTGTACCGCGCCGATGCGCGATGAAAATCAGTTGCACGCCGCCGTCGTGGAACTCGTAGCACTTGAAACTGCCGAAATCAAATACAGCACCGTGCAAAACTGGTATCCCGGCGACGAAAACGGCGTGGGCGGCATTTACAATTTCGTGACCAAGCGCGGCTTGTGCAAAGGCAAAAACTCGCGCATCACCTGGACGCAAGTCGAGACCGGCTCGGCAATCACTTGGAAATATCCAAGCTGCATTTTGCTCGGCGATGGCTCGAAGGGAGAATTTTATTCGGTCGCCGTCGTCAACAACATGCAGCAGGCTGACACCGGCACGAAAATGATCCACATCGGCAAGAACACGAAAAGCACGATTGTTTCCAAGGGTATTTCCGCCGGACGCGGCCAGAACAGTTATCGCGGTCTCGTCGAGATTCGCAAGAGCGCCGCGAACGCGCGCAACTTTTCGCAGTGCGATTCGATGCTCATCGGCGCGAAGTGCGGCGCTCACACTTTTCCTTATATCGAAGTGAAAAACACCACGGCGAGCGTCGAGCACGAAGCCTCGACCTCGAAGATAGGCGAAGACCAGATTTTTTACTGCAACTCGCGCGGGCTGTCCACACAGGACGCGGTGAACATGATTGTGAATGGCTTCTGCAAAGAAGTGTTCAAGGAACTCCCGATGGAATTCGCCGTCGAAGCGCAGAAACTTCTCGGCGTCAGCCTCGAAGGCAGCGTGGGATAATCGAATAAGGAATACAGGAAATCAGGAATGGAAATTTTCCTGCATTCTTGTTTTCCTAATAAATTTTAGAAAAATGAGCAAGCAACCTATTCTCGAAATCAACAACCTCCACGCGGGCGTGGAAAACAAACCAATCCTCAAGGGCTTCAACCTGACGATCAACGCCGGCGAAGTCCACGCGTTGATGGGCCTGAACGGCTCCGGCAAGAGCACGCTCGCCGCGATTCTCGCCGGACGCGACGGCTACGAAGTCACCGCCGGCACGGTGAATTATCTCGGCCAAGATTTGCTGGAACTCGATCCCGAAGAACGCGCCCGCGAAGGCGTTTTTCTCGCATTCCAGTATCCGGTGGAAATTCCCGGTGTGAACAGCACTTACTTTTTGAAGGCCGCGCTGAATGAAATCCGCAAATCCAAAGGCCAGCCGGAACTCGATGCGATTGAATTTTTGGATTTGGTCAAAGACAAAATCAAACTGCTCGAACTCAAGGACGATTTGCTCAAGCGCTCGGTGAACGAAGGTTTTTCCGGCGGCGAAAAAAAACGCAACGAGATTTTCCAGATGGCCGTGCTCGAACCGAAGCTCGCGATTCTCGACGAGACGGATTCTGGCCTGGACATTGACGCGCTGAAAATCGTTTCCAGCGGCGTGAACAAATTGAAGCGCGCCGACTCCGCGCAGCTCGTCATCACGCATTATCAGCGGCTGCTGAATTACATCGTGCCGGATTTTGTGCACGTCATGGCCGATGGCCGCATCGTGAAATCCGGCGGCAAGGAACTCGCACTGGAACTCGAGGCCAACGGTTACGAGGCCATCTTGAGGCAGTGATTTTATCCAATAAAACCGGCGTTTCTGTCGCAAGCGGAAACGCCGGTTTATTTTTTGCACGAACAGAAATTTTTACATTGCCCACACTTTCGCATTTTCATTTCCCGCACATTGACTAATTTCTCCGCACGCAATTTTTATGGCTGAAAAACCGACCGCAATTTACGACGAGAGCAAGATCAAGACGCTGTCGTCGCTCGAACACATCCGGCTGCGCACGGGCATGTATATCGGGCGCATCGGCAACGGCAACAATCCCGACGATGGCTGTTACGTTTTGCTCAAGGAAGTCGTGGACAATGCGATTGATGAATACATCATGGGCCACGGCAAGGAAGTGCAAGTCGAAATCGCGGACAACCGCGTCAGCGTGCGCGATTACGGGCGCGGCATTCCGCTCGGCAAAATCGTGGACTGCGTTTCAAAAATAAATACCGGCGCGAAATACAACGACGACGTGTTCCAATTCAGCGTCGGCCTCAACGGCGTCGGCACGAAGGCGGTCAACGCGCTTTCCAAAAACTTTTTCGTGCGCAGCCATCGCGACGGCGAATTTGCCGAGGCGAGTTTCAGAATCGGCAAATTAAAAAAAGAAGCTTCCGGCAAAACCAAAGAACCGAACGGCACGCTCATCGAGTTCGAGGCGGACGAAAGCATTTTCAAGGACAGCGCGTTCAAACTGGAATTTATCGAGCGCCGCCTGCGGCATTACAGTTATTTGAACACCGGCTTGAAGCTGATTCTGAAAACACCGGAACTGGCGGAGCCGAAAATTTTCCAGTCGCGTCACGGCCTGATGGATTTGGTGATGGAAGACATGGCCACCGACGGCAGCGAGCCGATTTATGCGCCTCTGCATTACGCGGGCAAGACGCTGGAGTTTTGTTTCACCCACAGCAATTCGCGTTACGGCGAGACGTTTTATTCGTTCGTCAACGGCCAATACACGAGCGACGGCGGCACGCATTTGAGCGCGTTCCGCGAAGGTTTGCTGAAAGCGGTCAACGAATACGCGAATGCAAAATACGAAGGGGACGACGTGCGCGAGTGCATGGTCGGCGCGGTGGCGATCCGTTTGAAAGACCCGGTATTTGAATCGCAGACGAAAAATAAACTGGGCAACACGGAAATCCGCACTGAACTCGTCAACAACGTCCGCGAGGAATTGCTGCATTTTTTCCAGCGCAACAAGCAGATTGCGGAAACGATCATCGCAAAGGTCGCGGACACGCAGCAGTTGCGGAAGGAATTGCAGCAGGTCAAGAAACTCGCGCGCGAACGCGCGAAGGCAATTACTCTTCGTATTCCGCAGTTGAAAGATTGCAAAAATCATTTCGACAAGAAAAAAGAAAAAGGCAAAGGCACGATGGTTTTCATCTGCGAAGGCCAGTCCGCCGCCGGCTCGATCACGAGTTGCCGCGACGTGAACAATCAGGCCGTTTTTGTTTTGAAAGGCAAGCCGCTCAACGTCTGGGATCTCAAGCGCGACATCATGTATAAAAACGACGAGATGTATAACCTCATGCAGTCGCTCAACGTCGAGGACAACACCGATGGTTTGCGCTACGACAAGGTCATCCTCGCGACCGACGCGGACGTGGACGGCATGCACATCCGCAATCTGATGATCACGTATTTTTTCAAATTTTTCGAGCAGCTCGTCCACGACGGCCACGTTTATGTTTTGGAAACGCCGCTGTTCCGCGTACGCAACAAGGAGAAAACGATTTACTGCTACAGCGAAACCGAACGCGACAACGCCATCAAAGAACTCGGCGGGAAGCCAGAGATCACGCGGTTCAAAGGCCTTGGCGAAATTTCACCGAAAGAATTTCAGCAATTCATCGGCAAGGAAATGCGTTTGAGCAAAATCGAATACGCGCCGCGCACCGAGTCCGCGCCGATTTTTAATTTCTACATGGGCAAGAACACGCCGGAGCGGAAAGATTACATCATGGAAAAACTCGTCGTGCCGGTGGAGGAATAAATAATTCGGTAGGGACGCGCTGCCGCGCGTCCCAAAATTTGGGCGGCGCAGCAACGCCGCCCTACCAATAAAAAATTTAAGTCATGTCAGCCAAACGCAAAAAAGATTCCGGCCAGCCTGAATTGCCCATCGAAAGCGCACAACCTGCCGCGCCGGTGCAAAATAAAAAATCCGCCGCTGCAAACGGCAACGGCGCGGATCACGTCGTCGCTGAAACGGTCGAGACGACGATGGTTCACAAGCCATTTGATCCGAAAAAACTCGAAGCCGGTCTGCACACGCGCGTGGATCGTGGATTTTTAGAATACGCAAGCTACGTCATTCGCGACCGCGCGATTCCAAATCTTGCGGACGGCTTGAAGCCGGTGCAGCGGCGCATCATGCATGTCTTGCACACGCTCGACGATGGTCGTTTTATCAAGGTCGCAAGCGTGACGGGCGAAACGATGAAATATCATCCGCACGGCAACGCTTCCATTGACGACGCAATTGTGGTGCTGGCGAACAAGCGTTATCTCATCGAGGGACAAGGAAACTTTGGAAACATCTTTACCGGCGATCCCGCCGCTGCGCCACGTTACATTGAATGTCGTCTCACCGAACTTGCCCGGACAGAACTTTTCAACGATGAGATCACTGATTTCATTCCAACTTACGACGGACGCAACAAAGAACCCGTGACATTGCCGTGCAAATTGCCGCTGAATCTCATGCTCGGCGCGGAAGGCATCGCGGTTGGATTGAGCGCACGGATTTTGCCGCACAATTTTCCCGAACTGCTCGAAGCGCAGATCGCAATCCTGAAAAAACAGCCGTTCAAATGTCTGCCGGATTTTATGACCGGCGGCTTGATGGACGCGCGTGATTATTCGGACGGCAAAGGCTCGGTCAAAGTCCGCGCGAAAATCAAGACGAAGGACGAATCAACCGTCTTCATCAAAGAAATTCCGCCGACGACCACGACGGATTCGCTCATCGCGTCCATCGAAGACGCGGTGCAAAAAGGAAAACTCAAGGTCAAATCCATCAACGATTTCACGTCCGAAAATGTCGAGATCGAGATCAAATGTCCGGCGGGCGTGGACGCGGAGAAATTGGTGGATGCGCTTTACGCCTTCACCGACTGCGAAGTTTCCATCGCAAGCCGCATCGTCGTCATCAAGGAAAATCGTCCGGTTGAATTAACCGTTTCGGAAATCCTGCGCGAAAACACGGAACAGCTCGTCGCGATTCTGAAACGCGAACTGGAATTGCGCGAGCGGCAACTGCTCGACGAATTGCATTATCGCACGCTGGAAAGAATTTTCATCGAAGAGCGGATTTACAAATTGATAGAGAAATGCAAAACGAATGAGGCGGTTTTCGCCAGTGTTTATGAGGGTTTTAAGCCGTTCAAAAAAGAGCTCGTCCGCGAAATGATTGACGCGGACGTGGAAAAATTATTGCAGGTTCGCATCCGCCGGATTTCGCTTTTTGACATCAACAAGCATCGCGAGGAAATGGAAAAAACCAAAACGGAACTCGACGCGACGCGCAAACATTTGAAGGGCCTCACGAAATATGTCATCGGCCATCTCGAAGCGTTGCTGGAAAAATACGGCCCGCAATTTCCGCGCCTGACGACGAAATCCGCGCGGCACGAAGAAGTGGACGTGAAAGCCGTCGCGTTCAAATCGTTCAAAGTTTCCTACGACCGCGCGAGCGGCTACGTCGGCTACAAAGTTTCCGGCGAGGAATTCAAACTGGAGTGCACGAAGTTCGACAAAATCCTGCTCGTGTTCAAGGACGGCACTTACAAGGTCAGTGAATTGCCGGAGAAATTATTCGTCGGGCCGGAACTTTTTTATTGCGGCCTGCCGGATCGCGAAAAAGTTTTTACCTGCGCCTACACCGACCGCAAGGCGAGTTATCTGAAGCGGTTCAAATTCGGCGGGACGATTTTGAACAAGGCGTATCTGTGCATCCCGAACAAATCGCGGATTTTATTTTTCGCGCCGGAAACGCCGAAGCTTCTTTACGTCCGTTACAAACCCGCGCCGCACCAGAAAATCAACCAGCAGACGTGCGACCCGTCGAAGATTGAAATCAAGTCGCCGAAAACTCGCGGGCGGCAGATTTCCATCAAGGATATTTCGTCCGTGACCGCCGACCCGACGCGCGGCTGGGATGAAAAGGCGGCAACGACGGAAATTGTTTTCGCCTGAAAAGGCTTCGCGCTTGCGAAAAAACTCACGAAGACTAGGATTTCTCAAATGAGCAATCTTTCAAATGAGGTTAAGGAGGCGCTTCGCTCTGTCTTTGGTGAACCGTCTTTGAATCAAGCACGCGCACTTGAAAAGATATTGCGCGAACAAAATTTTGAGCGGCAGATTTTTGGGCGGTTAAATCAAAAATCTTCAATCGAGGCAGCTTCTGAAAGCGACCGTGGCATCGTGGAACGCCTCGCGAATGCCTTTGACAGTTCGCTCACTGCGGCGCGTCTGGCATTTGGGATTGAGCGCAGCGACAAAACACTGACCCCAAGAAATGCGGCTCAAAGATTTTTTTGCGCACGTCCGGAGAACCGTTTACAAAGGCACGGAACTGGTGATTTTATCCCACGGCCTACGGTTGCCCGAAACTTCAGTGCTGCCTTTTATTAACGCTAGGCAGCCTGTGACTTGTTGAATACTTGCTTGCAAACAGCCTCCATTGTTGGAGGCTGTCGCGTTTTCTGGATTTGTTTCTACGGCTTCGGTGTTGCCAGTGTCGGGACGGGCGGATTTCAGAGTTATTCACATTCGCGGCTTGACCTTTGGCTTGGCTACGTTTTAACTGTTCGCGGTTAGGCACATTCATGCTTGAGCAATTCAAAAGCCTGTTCTCCAATGATATTGGCATAGATTTGGGAACCGCAAATTCCCTCGTTTATGTGCGGGATCGTGGAATCGTCCTGCGCGAACCTTCGGTGGTGGCCATTCAAGCCGGCACAACCAATGTGCTGGCGGTCGGTGACGAAGCGAAACGGATGCTGGGCAGAACGCCCGGCAACATCGTGGCCATCCGCCCGATGAAAGACGGCGTGATCGCCGACTTCGAGATCACCGAGGCGATGCTGCGCCACTTCATCCAAAAGGTTCACCATCGGAAATTAATTGCGCCACGCGTCGTGGTCGCAGTGCCTTCGGGAATCACCGAAGTGGAAAAACGGGCCGTGAAAGATTCCGCCACGCACGCGGGCGCGCGCGAGGTTTATTTGATCGAGCAACCGATGGCTTCGGCCATTGGCGTCGGTCTGCCGGTGCATGAACCGGCGGGCAACATGATCGTGGACATCGGCGGCGGGACTTGCGAAATCGCAATCATCTCGCTCGCCGGCATCGTCTTCAGCCGCAGCCTGCGGGTGGGCGGAGACGAACTGGATTCCACGATTGTCGCCCACATGAAGCGTGCCTATAACATGATGATCGGTGAACGCACCGCAGAAGAAATCAAGATTCGCATCGGCTCCGCTTTTCCCTTGGAACAGGAATTAACGATGGATGTCAAAGGTCGCGACCTCGGTTCCGGCCTGCCAAAGACATTGACGATTCGTTCTGAAGAGATACGCGAAGCCTTGCAGGAACCGCTTTCGAGCATTCTCGAATCAATCCGCATCACCCTCGAACGCTGCCCCCCGGAACTCGCCTCCGATCTTGTTGATCGCGGCCTGGTGATGGCTGGCGGTGGTTCGTTGATCCGCGGGATTGACAAGCTCGTGGCCGGCGAAACCGGCCTGCCCGTGCATCTTGCCGACGACCCGATGAGCGCCGTCGCCGAGGGAACGGGCCGCGTGTTGCAGGAAATTGAATTCCTGAAACGCGTCGCGACCAACGCCAAATACTGATTCTTCTTCCGGGAGTTCACCGCCAACGGCTGCAACGCCGTGACGCGGATGTTCAAACAAAAAAATTATCTCGCGCTCGGCGCGGTGGTGTTCGTGGCAATCATTCTTTTGAGTTTGCCCACGCGCGCGACCTCGCGTCTCAAGCTCGCCGTCGGAAGCTGGTTTTTGCCGCTGTTCGGACTCGCCGGTGCCGCGCAGCAACTTCCTGCCGATCTCGCCGATTCCGTTTTGCCGCGACGCGAATTGCTCCGGCAAATTGACGCGCTGCGCCGCGAAAACCAGCAGCTTCGTTCACAGGCCGTCCAGAGCATCGCCATCGCCCGCGAGAACGACCAACTGCGCGCGCTGTTCAATCGCGCGAAACAATTGCCTTGGCGTTTGAAAATGGCTTATGTCATAGGCCGTGATCCAGCAAATTGGTGGCGCACGGTGCGTATTGATCGCGGCAGCCAGGATGGTCTCACTAACAATTTGCCAATTTTGTCAGCTGAAGGTTTTTTAGTTGGTCGGGTTTCGTCAGTCAACGATCATGATTCGCAAGTCGTGCTGGTTGGCGACCCGAACTGTCGCGTCTCCGCGCTGGTGGAAAATTCCGCGCGCGACATGGGCGTGCTCATCGCCGGCGGCACGCTGGACACCTCGCTCGTGGAACTCACTTATCTTGCCAGCAGTGCCAATTTGAAACCCGGCCAAAGCGTTATTACCAGCGGCCTCGGCGGAATTTTTCCAAAAGGCATTCCGATTGGACAAATCGTGGATTCACGCTCCGTCGAATACGGCCTTTACACCGACGCGCGCGTGAAGCTGAACGCAAACCTCGGTTCGCTCGAACAAGTCTGGGTTTTGTTCCCATGAATCCTTTCAAAACAATTTTGATCCTGGCCTTCGCATTTCTCGCCGTGTTCGGCGAGGCGACGCTGTCCGCGCCGCGCCACTGGCTTGGTGCGCAGATTGATTTGCTGCCGGCGCTCATGATTTACGCCGCGCTCAACGCCGGTTTGCCGACCATCGCGCTGCTCGCGTTGTTCGGCGGCATCTGGTTCGACACGCTTTCCGCAAATCCGCTCGGCATCAGCATCCTGCCGCTGGCCGCGATTGGCTGGCCGGTTTATCTGCGGCGCGATCTGATTTTGCGCGACCTGCCGTTCGCGCAATTCGTCCTCGGTGCCGCCGCCAGCGCCGTTGCGCCCGTGCTGACGCTGCTGCTGCTGTTGAGCGGCGGCAAGGAACTGCTCCTCGGCTGGGGCACGCTCTGGCAGTGGATTGTGATGACCGCCGTCGGCGCGGTGGCGACGCCATTTATTTTTTCGCTGATGGACGCATGCAACCGCGCGCTCGGTTATCAGGAACGCATTGAACCCGGTTTCCGGCTCGACCGCGAAATCCGGCGCAGCCGCAAGAAATTGTGAAAATGAAATGATCAACCACGGATGAACACGGATAAAAATGACGAAATTTTGTTTCTGAAAATCCAAATCCGTGGTTATCCGTGGTTATCCGTGGTTATCCGTGGTTATCCGTGGTTAAAAAGTTAAAATGCTAGTCGTTGACGAACTGAAAAAGAACGAGCCGCATCTCCGCCTGGTCGCGGTGATGCTGGTGGTCGGGCTTTGCCTTTTGCTCGCGGGCTTGTGGTGGGTGCAAGTCGTCTCGTCACGCGAATATCAGGAACACCTGACCACGCAGGCGTATCGCACCATCCGGCTGCCGGCGGTGCGCGGAAAAATTCTCGACCGCGAAGGCCGCGTGCTCGCGGAAAATCAGCCGCGCTACAACTTGAGCCTTTACCTCGACGATCTGCACGAGCCGTTCGACGAGGCTTACGGTCAACTTTTGAAATCCGCCCGCGCCGCGCAGAAACAAAACATCGCCAGCGCGGAAAAAAAACTCGGACGCTCGCTGACCAAGGCGGAGCGGAAACAATTTGCGTTCACGCCGGAACAGCTTGAGGGATTGCGCGAAGCGGCGCGCGTGCGCGTGGCCAGCGGCGTGCTGGCGCAGGTCAGCCAGAAAATCGGCCAGCCGCTTACGTTCGATCCGATCGCGTTCAACCGACATTATGCGGCACGGCTGGCGCTGCCATTTCCGATTTTGAAAAATCTCGACACGGCGCAGATCGCGCAGTTTGAGGAAAATTTTTCCGGCACGCTGGGCGCGGATCTGGAATTGCAATCCGTCCGCAGTTACCCGCTTGGCGACACGGCGGTGCATCTGCTGGGTTATTTGCAGCGCAACGACGAATCACAGGAAGGCGAGGACGCGGTCTTCAATTATCGTATCCCGGATTTTCAAGGCGCGGTCGGCGTGGAATATGGTTTCGACGAGGAACTGCGCGGGCGCGCGGGCGCGGAATCGTTGCTCGTCAACAGCCAGGGTTACCGCCAGTCGGAAACCATCGAGAGCCAGCCGGAGCCGGGACAAAACGTGGTGCTGACGTTGGATTTGGATTTGCAGCGCGCCGCCGAGGAATCCATCGCGGCACATCACGGCGTGGATGCGCGCGCGGCGGTGGTGGTGATGGATGTGCGCAACGGCGATGTGCTGGCGATGGCGTCGTCGCCGGCGATCAACCCGCTGTTTTTCACCGGCGGACTTTCGCCAGCAGAAATGCAGCAGGAAGCCGCGCGGCGGGCGGATGCGAAATTGCGGCCGGAAATCAACCGCGCGACGCAGGAAAATTACGCGCCGGGTTCCATTTTCAAAGTCATTGTCGGACTCGCGGCGCTGGAGGCGGGCTTGAACCCGGAAAAATTTTACGAGGTGCAGGCCGATCCGACGCGGCCGGGCAAAGGTTGTGTTTATGTCGGCAAGCGCAAGATTGACGACACCGCGCCGCCCGGCGAATACAACTTCAAGCGCGCGCTGGAGCGGTCGAGCAATTCGTATTTCATCCAGATCGGCTCGGACACGGGCGCGGAACGGATCGCGGCGCTCGCGGAAAAATTTCATCTCGGTGAAAATTTTGATTTGCCGACGCGGCAGGAAACGGGCGGCAATATGCCGTCCATCGATCGCATCCATGAAGGCTGGAGCGCGGGTGACACGGCAAATTTGTGCATCGGCCAGGGCGAAGTGGAAGTGACGCCGTTGCAGATGGCCGTGGTTTATTCGGCGATTGCGAATGGTGGAACCGTTTTCTGGCCGCGACTGGTTTCGCGGGTGGAACCGCAGGATCCGATGTCGCGCGAGGCGGCGACGAATTTTCCGTCCGCGCTCGTGTGCGATCACATCGGCGTCAGTGCGCGGAGTTTAAATATTTTGCGCAACGCGATGCTGGCGGAAACCGAGGATGTGGAAGGCACGGGCAAACCGGCGGCGGTGGGACCGGAGATGCGGATTTGCGGCAAGACCGGCACGGCGCAGGTGGAGGACGATCACAATCGCGTGGTGGATCACACGACATGGTTCGCGTCGTTTGCGCCGTATGAAAATCCGAAATACTCGGTGGTGGTGATGGTGGAGAGCGGCATTTCCGGCGGCGATTCGTGCGCGCCGGTCGCGCACGACATCTACGAAGCGATTTTGGAAAAGGAAAAATCCGGCGCGGGAAAAATTCTCGCGACTGCAAATTAAATAAATGTTTTCGACGGGCACAACTCCGAGAGAATCGTTTGACCGACTGCAAATCGCGGCGCTGGTCGGGCTGATGTTTGTCGGCGCGGCGTTCGTGTTCAGCGCGACAATGGTGAACGATTTCGCCGCGTCGCTGCCGTGGTATGACCAGACGTGGGTGCGGCAGATCATCTGGTATACGCTCGGCCTCGGCGTGGCGGCGGCGATGTGCGTGGTGGATTATCATACACTGGCGCGCTGGTCATTGGTGGCGTATTGGGCAATGATCATTTGTCTCGTCGCGGTTTTGATTCCGTTCATCGGCAAAACTCATGGCTGGGGCGCGCGGCGCTGGATTGATTTGCCGTTTTTTCAATTTCAGCCAAGCGAGTTTGCAAAAGTGGCGTTCGTTTTAGCGGGGGCAAATTTCTTGAGCCGTCCGGCTGAAGAATTAAAACAACCGATGATTTTTTGGAAGGGCATCGGACTGATGTTGCTGCCGTTCGCCTTGATTTTGAAAGAACCGGATTTGGGTTCCGCGCTGGTTTTGTTGCCGACGGGTTTGGTGATGATGCTGGTCGCGGGCACGCCGAGAAGTTATTTGATCAAGTTGATCGGCAGCGTCGGGCTGTTGGCAATATTGTTTGTCGTGGACATAAAATTTTTACCGACGCGGTGGCAGATTCCGATGCAGGAATATCAGCGCGACCGGCTGCTGATTTATTTTGGCCGTGACTATGTAGATTTCGCTCCGCCGAACGCCACGCCGGCGGAGTTGCAACGCCTGCGTCAAAAACAGGCGGATGACGGTTACAACATCCGTCAGGCGTTGATTTCCGTCGGCTCCGGTGGGCTGTTCGGAAAAGGTTGGCGGCAGGGAACCCAGAATGCTCTGGGCTATCTGCCGCGCGCGGTGGCGCACAACGACTTTATCTTCTCGGTGATCGCCGAGGAGGAAGGTTTCGTTGGCAGCGTGATTGTGATCACGCTTTACGCGGTGGTTCTCTTCACCGGATTGAGAATCGCCGGCTCGGCGCGCGACCGCCTGGGCAAGCTCGTGGCGGTGGGCGTAGTGACGCTCATCTTCAGCCACGTTTTTATCAACATCGGAATGAACATTCGCATCATGCCCGTGACAGGTGTGCCACTGCCGCTGCTATCGTATGGCGGGTCTTCAGTGCTGTGCTCGTTGATCGCCGTGGGCTTGATGCAAAACATCCACATCCATAGAAGGGGATACTAATTAATTATGAGCAATAACTTTTCCCGACGCCGTCGTGGAATGCGGTTCAAGCCCAAAGGCGGCTTGAATCCCGCGCAACAAAAAACCGACCGCGATGCCGTGGAGGCGCGTCAAGACGTGGTCACCGAACAGGGCGGACAGGAACGCTTGTTTGAAAAACGTCATCTCAACGAAATTGAGCGCGCGGAAAATGTCGCCGCCGGTCTGCCGCCCGAAGGTAAACCCGAAATTGCCGCGCCCGCCGAACACACGCACACGCATGAACCCAAGGCCGAAGCCGTGCCTATTGCGCCGGCTGCGGAGGAGACGTTTGCGCCGGTGAAAATTCCCGAGCAGCCGAAGGGTTTAATCGAAACCATCAAGGACGCCGCGCAGAACATTGTTAAAAAAGTTCAGCGCTTGATTCGTCCCGAAAAGAAAATGCACAAGGAAGTCATCATCAACGCCGAGACGCTCGAAACGCGCGTCGCGGTCACGGAAGATGGCAAGCTGGAGGAATTCAACATCGAGCGCACGACGGAAGAGCGCCTGGTCGGCAGCATCTTCAAGGGCAAAGTCCGCAATCTCGAAGATGGTTTGAAAGCCGCGTTCGTGGACATCGGTTTTGAGAAAAATGCGTTTCTGCATTACTGGGACATCGTGCCGAATCAATTTGATTCCGGCGTCGAAATCGTCGAGCGCGAAGGCGCGAAACGCCGCGACCGTCCGAAAATCACGCAGCGCGACATTCCGCGTCTCTATTCGCCCGGCGCGGACATCATTGTGCAGGTCACGAAAGGTCCGATTGGCACGAAAGGCCCGCGCGTCACGACGAATCTGGTTTTGCCCGGACGTTTTCTCGTGCTGTTGCCGAACTCGGATCAAAGCGGCATTTCGCGCAAGATTGAGAATCCTGAAGAACGCAAGCGCCTGAAAAAAATTCTGCGCGAGTTGCACATTCCCGACGGCATGGGCGTCATCATGCGCACCGCCGGCGAAGGCCAACAGCTCCGTTACTTCGTGCGCGACCTCGCGTTTCTCGTCGAGGAATGGAATCAGATTCAGGACCGCATCAAGAAGCAGCCGATGGCGACCTGCGTGTTTCAGGAGCCGGATTTGATTGAACGCACCGTGCGCGATTTTCTCACCGAAGACGTCGAACGCATTGTCGTGGACAACCAGAAGGCGCACGACCGGATGCGCGACATCATCCAGAAAATCTCCAAGCGTTCGGCGAACAAAATCAAATTATACACCGAAGCGCAGCCGGTTTTCGACCGCTTCAACGTCAGCAAACAGTTGGAGAACACCTTCTCGCGGCAGGTGAATTTGAAGAGCGGCGGGGCCATCGTCATTGATGAAACCGAAGCGCTCGTCGCGATTGACGTGAACACCGGACGCCATAAAGGAGGCAAAGATCAGGACGCACTCATCTTGAAAGTGAACCTGGAAGCCGCCGAAGAAATCACGCGGCAGCTTCGCCTGCGCAACATGGGCGGACTCATCGTGCTCGATTTCATTGACATGAAATCCGGGCGTGACCGCCAGCTCGTCCACAGCAAGATGCGCGACGGTTTGCGCCGCGACAAGGCCAAGACGCACATCCTGCCCATCTCGCAGCTCGGCCTGATGGAGATGACGCGCCAGCGCCACAGCGAAAGCGTCCGCGCCGCCGTTTATGACGACTGTCCGTATTGCAAAGGCCGCGGCAAGGTGAAAAGTTCCATCACCATGAGCGTCGAGATCCAGCGCAAGCTGCAGGAACTGCTCAAGAAGCGCACGCGTGACGAAACGGATTTCCAATTGCGCATCGTCGTGCATCCGACCGTGCTGGAACGGCTGCGCACCGAGGACGAAAAACATCTCATCGAGATGGAGAAACGTTACTTCGGCAAACTGTCGTTCCGCGCGGACACGGGCATGCACGCCGAACAGTTTAAGATCGTGAACGTGGAGACGAACGAAGAACTCGCCAGCGTCGGCGCGTGAAAATAAAACGGTAGGGCTGACCTGCGGGACAGCCCAAACTAAAATGGGCGGCGCGGCAGCGCCCGCCCTACCAAATCAGAAAACGCCCCGCGAGAAATTGCGGGGCGTTTTTATTTTCCAACAAATACGTCGTCACCTCCGCCAAACTCATTAGTGCCATTAGGACCGGATGACCAAATAAGAATTGAACAACTCTTCTTCAATAAGGCGTGGCTGGCATTGCTCTTAACGGCATCTTCATGCCACATAAAATTTAGAGGTCGTCCCCAGGCATCATTTATCACCGATTTCTTTGCCATCGTGGGAATATTTGTATTATTAATAATGTTTCCCTCATCTGGCTCAAATGAAGGATATGCTTGGAAGACATTGAATATTTGTCCTAGCGAAAGACCGGTCATTTCATTTGAACGGATGTAAGAAATCATGTTCGTCGAGTTTGGGTATGAACCCGACTGTAACCATTCGCAATATCTGATTGTATGCAAGGTTCGCAATCCCTGATCACGTGGGACGCTGTTCGTGTCTGGTAGTGACCACATAACGAGTAGAAATCCACCCGCCACCGCTATCCAAAATGTTGGATGCAGGAATATGGACTTGCTGAGTCGAAAGTTAAGGCCGGTCATTAGAATTGTGGCCAATTTGTTTTCCAGTCCAAACGCTATTTCCGCCCCGCCTGCGTGTCGAGCCGAATTTGCCATTCAAGCCGGAAAATTCCGCGGGCACGAATTGCACTAATTTTCACGAATTGAATTCGTGTTCATTCGTGAAATTCGTGTCTATCGCTTCACGACAATTTTCCGTAGCGACGGATTTCCGGCCAAATCCACGCGACCGCCAGCACGACGACCAGCGTCCCAAACCCGCCGACCACCACAGATAAAATCGCGCCGGTCGCCATGGCTTGCGCATAAATCGGCCCAGCGGTTTCGTGGACGTGGTGCAGCACGGGGCCGAAAAGTTGCGCAGTGAAACCGGATTCCGCGCCGCCCAGTTCGTTGGACGTGCCGATGAAAAGGCTGTTCACCGCCGAGACGCGCCCGCGTTTCTCGTCCGGCGTCAAAATCTGCACAAGCGTCTGGCGCACGACGACGCTGACGTTGTCCACCGCGCCGCACAAGGCCATCAAGCCGAACGCGACCCAAAACCACGCGCCGTCCGCCGCCGGAAAAAATCTGCCAAGACACTGGCGGTTCGCGAGGCCGAACAGAATCGTCGCCACGCCGAAAATCGCGACGCACAGCAGCATGGCGCGTCCGGCCTTTTGCAGCGGCGGCCGGTGCGCGATGAAAAACACGCAGATGATCGCGCCAATGGGAATCGCCGCGCGCAGCAAGCCGAGGCCGACGCCTTCCGCGCCGCCGTGCAGCGGAATAATGTCCTCGGCAAAGATCGGCAGCAGCGTCACCGCGCCGCCGAGCAGCACGGCAAACATATCGAGCGTGATCGTGCCTAAAATGATTTTGTTCTGATAAACAAATTTGAATCCGGTGACGAGGGTCTTGAGTGAAACCGGTTCGCGCGGCGGGATTTTGTGTTCGTGCCGGACGCCCGCGACCAGCGCAAAGGCGGTCAGGCCAAAAATAACATTCGCGGCATAGACCAGCCATGCGCCGTGTGTGAGCCAAATGATGACGCCCGCGACGGACGGGCCGAGCACGCACGAAAGCTGAAACGCGCCGCTGTTGAAGGTGATGGCGCGCGGCAGTTCCTCGCGCGTGACGAGCGCGGTCACGAACGCCGCGCTGGCCGGCCACAGAAAAGTCCGCGCCACGCCGATGACGACGAGCAGCGCGTAGGCGAACATCTGGAACGTCGCGACACTTTGGTTCAGGTCAATAAAAGCTGACGTGAGCGTGAGGCCGAGACTGGCGACGACCAGCGCGAGGGTGGATCCGAGAATAATTTTTTTCCGGTTGAAGCGGTCGGCGACTTGTCCCGCCGGCAGCGTGCAAAGAATCATCGGCACCATGAGCGACAAGCCGACGAAGCCGAGCGCGAGGCCGGAGTGCGCGCGTTTGTAAAGTTCCCAGTCGAGCGCGGTGACGAGCATCTGCATCCCCAGCGCCGCGATGAAGCGCGCGACGAGATAGCGCACAAAATCGGCGTTGCGAAAAACGCCGTAAGCCGGCTTGTCCGGCGCGGGCGGCGGTGGCGGATTGTCTGGCGTCGCGGTCTCGTGCATGAAACGTGGCGGGCAATCTAACCCAAAAAATCGCGCGGTCTAGTTTTGTTGCTGCAAGCCGGAATCTTGATCGCGTTTGGAACGGATTAAGTTTAAAGTGAAAATTCAAATGAGCGAGCCGGACGACAATTCTCAAAAGCGTAAACTCAAATGGCCGTGGTTTGCGGCGGCGGCGATCGTATTGTTCATCGTGCTGGCGGTTTTTTGGGTAGCCATGGCCGCGAAAAAAATTGAGCAGCAGCGCGATTTCACGCCGCTGCCGTCGAGCGCGCCGACACGCTGATTATGGCGGCAAATTCTGAAGGCTTGGCGAATCCGGTGCGATTTTCTCCGGCGCACCGATTAAGTTTGGTAAAATGGAAATTCCCGCGAAGCTGTCCGTCGGCTTCGCAAACGCGATCGCCAGCGCCGTCGGCGCAAAATCAGCCGCGCTCCACGGCAACCGGCTGGCGCGTCCGGCGGGAATTTTTCCCGGCCAGTCCACAATCATCGGCAGCGGTGCGGAATTTTTTTCATCGCGGAAATCACCGGCGGGCAAAAGAAAATTGAGGTTCGTGTCCGAGAACTTTTCCGGCGCGGAACTGCTCGTGAAAAACACGGCGACGTTATTGGTCAGCCGCAGTTTCGCCAACTGCTCAAACAATCTGCCGATGCCGCCGTCGAGACGCGTGATGAGCGCGGCGCGGTTCTTGGCGGCCTGCGGCCACGGTTGGTCGGAAAACGGCGCGTCGCTCGGCACGGGAAAATCATCCGCGCCGGTCGTGGCGGTGCGCGGCGCGGGCAGATTCACGAGCAGAAAAAACGGACGGTAATGGTTCGCCGCGTCTGGCTGGTTGACGCGCACGAAGTTGTTCATCGCGCTGACGAACAATTCCGGCAGATACTGGCCTTTTTTGCCGCCGCTGTTCGGGTAAAGCATTTCCCGGCCGACGAAGGCGGACAGGCGGTTGCTCACCGGATCAATGATGCTGTCGGGCGCGTAACGCCAGAGCGTCGCGGGAAAATAATTTTGCGCTTCCGCATCATCAAGAAAACCGACGAACTCGTCAAAGCCGCGCGTCCACGGCTGTCCACCCAGGCTCCATTCGCCGATGAGGCCGGTGTGATAACCTTCTTGCTGGAGACGTTGCGCGAGGTTGGGTTCGCCGGTCGCCGCATTTTTTTCCGCGAGCAGCGCCGCCGTGGTCGCCGCGCTGTCCGCGCCACCGGTGTAATGCGTGAAGCGGATGCCGTCCGCCGCGAGCCGGTCGAGGTTGGGCGTCTGAAAATTCGTCTGGCCGTAGCAGCTCAAATCGCCGCGCGCGAGGCCGTGGCATTGGATGACAATGATGCTGGGCCGGTCCGCCAGCGCGACGGCGGCCGTGACATTGGTGAAGAGCGACGCAAGCTCGGCACGAGCGGTCAGGCCGGAGAACATGGCGACGAGCAAAAGTAGCAGGCGGTTCAGTTTCATCTGTGATACTTGGATTCTGTCCGGCGCGGCGCGTTCAAAGCAATTTATTTTTAGCGGTTGTCGAGATGGACTTCATTGGCCAGTGGCGCGAGCGCGTCCGTTTCCACATCGTAGCTCCACGCTTTCACCGTGAGCGCGCCCTTGGGGAGTTCGGCGAGCGGACAATTTTTTTGCCAGCCCGCGACTAGAAAAATCTGGTCGTGAAATTTATTCACCAAGGCCATTCGCACGGATCGCTGATCCATGAGCGCGAAAATCTGCGGTGCGATGTTTGTGGCCTCGCAGGTGAACACCACGCAATCCGCCGCCGCGTGGCGCGTTGGTGCAATCGCCCAGCCGGACAGGAAAAGATTTGTGCCGATGACCTGGGAAGTTTCGATGACGCCAATTGCGCGGGCGGGCGGCGGAATCTGTTTGAAATCGGCGAGCCGCCGCGTCTGGTGCAGCGAATAATTCCACACGCCCGCGCGGTCGAGCGCGTCCGCCATGTTTTTGACCTTGGGATAATTGGGACACAAAAAGGCAAGCGTCGCCGGCTGCGGCGGGAGCACGTCCAAAAATTTCAGGCTGCTTTTCGCCAGCCGCAAATCCAGTCCGAACACGGTCAGATTCACGACCGCTGCCGGAAACGCCAGCGCGTGCAGGACGACGACGGTTGCGCCGAGTATGGCCAATGCGACGCGGATTTTATTTTTATTAATTGCGAAACGCGCCGTATTTTTCGGCGTGGCCCGGTGAAATAAAATTATTGGCACTAGAAAAACCAACGCCACTGTGAGGCAAACGCCGAAAATTCCGTAGCGCGGTGACAATGCCTGTTCCGCGCCGAACGCCGCGCGACCGGTCGTGGCCAGCAATGCGCTCAAGATGCCATAGCCGCCGAGCGTCAACCACGGCCAGACGCGGTTCATCAAGGCAAAATTTCTTCGCCAGTGGAAAATTAAAATACAAATGGCGATGAACAAAATGAGTTGCACGCCGCCGATGATGATGCCGGCGGTGACTTCGTTGTCGCTATTTTGGTTTACCAGCGGGTTGCCGAGAAAAACTAATAAATATTCCACCACGCGCAGCGGATCGAGGCATAACACGCGCCAAAATCCCGACGACGGCGGAAATTGATAGTCTTGGAAATACAGGGCCACGTTGGCGAACAAGGCGAACAGCCAGAGCAGCGCAGCGCGTTTTTTTTTCTGCAACCCGCTCCAGCCTTCGGACAGAAACAGAATTGGGAACAGCGCGACCCATGCGAGTAGGCCGTTGCTGAAACTATAGGTGCTGGCCGTGGCGAGCGCGGCGCAGATAAATAGTTTTGTCCGTCCCGACAAATTTGTTTGTAGTACCAGCAGGCTCACGAGAATACAGACGAGCGGAAGATACAAAATCAGTTCCATGCCCCACAGCCACGCTTGGTATTGTGTCGGCGAAAAAATCAGGAGGCTCGCGATAAAAAATACCAACCATGCGGTTGCGGGACGGCCAGCCAAAGTTTTTCGTCCGAGCCAGAAAATCATGGCGGCGGCGGCACACGCGAGGGAAAAAGTAAAGGCAACTTCGCGCAGCAGATTCCAGTGGGAAAACCCACCGAGCAGCAGAAAAATCGCGCGCGGCAGGACGAGGCGGCTTTCGTTGTGTTGCGTCCAAAAATCGTCGAGGCTCAAACCACCGGCGTGCGCCTTCAAAAAAATTCCGGCGAGATCGTCGTCCCATTCGTCCCAGTAAGGAACATTGACCGCATTGCGGCACAGCAAAATCGCCAACATCACGGGCGGCAGCAAGCAGAGGCCGGCCAGCAGCCCGTGCGCCCACGCGGGAAAACAGTTTTTTGATTTTGTGTTTTCAGTCATCGGATGATTTGCGGCCAAACTCCGGCTCCAGAGGAATTTTCGCTGCGACCAAAAAACTGGGGATCGTCGCGAGAATCACCCACACAAAAAACAATTTATAGCCGAGCTGTTCCTGCAACCAGCCGCTCCACATTCCCGGCAGCATCATGCCGAGCGCCATGAAACCGGTGCAAAGCGCGTAGTGCGCCGTCGCGTGCGGGCCGCGCGCGATGCGGATCATATAAAGCATGAACGCCGTGAACCCGAAGCCGTAACCGAATTGCTCGACGGCGACGCCCGCGCCGATGGCGAAAAGATTTTCCGGCTGCGCCTGCGCGAGCCAGATGAAGACTGCGTCCGGCAGATGAATCGCCAGCAGCATCGGCCACAGCCAGAATTTTAGGCCGGATCGCGAAACCAGAAATCCGCCAAGCAGACCGCCAAGCATCAACGCGCCGATGCCGAATTTGCCGTAAACCAAACCGAGCTGATCATCCGTCAGACCCAGTCCGCCCGCCGCGCGCGGGTCGAGCAGAAACGGCTGGACCATCTTGACGAGCTGCGCCTCGCCCAGCCGGTAAAGCAGCAGAAATAAAAGCAGCGTGATGATTTTGGGCTTTTCAAAAAAACTGGCGAACGTCCGGGAAAATTCGGCGGGGAAATTGTCGGCAGAACTGAATTTTTTTGGCCGGTCGGATTCGGGTTTTGGCAAAATAAAAAAATGATAAAGACCGAGGCATAGGAAAATTCCGGCGGCCAGCGCAAAAATCATTGTCCACGCAAAGGCATAATTTCCCGTGCGCGAATGGATTTGTCCGGCGAGGCTGACAAATTCGCCCTGCGCGAGAATGGTCGCCACGCGATAAAATGTGCTGCGGACGCCGCTGAAAAAAGACTGTTCACGTTCCGTCGTCGCCAGCATATAGAAGCCGTCCGCCGCGATGTCGTGCGTCGCTGAGTTGAACGCGAGCAGCCAGAAAAACACCATCGTCCATTGGAAAAAATGCGGCGCGGGAATCGTCAGCGCCACGCCCGCGAGCAGCACGCCTAGAAAAAATTGCATCACCCAGATCCATTGCCGCCGGGTTTTAAGGATGTCCACCAGCGGACTCCACAGCGGCTTGATGACCCACGGCAAGCCCAGCCAGCTCGTATAAAAAGCGATGGCCGCGTTCGAGACGCCGAGGTTTTTGTAGAGTACGACGGACACCGACATCGCCAGCGCGTAGGGCAAGCCTTCCGCGACATAAAGCGTCGGAATCCATGACCACGGCGAAGTTTTTTTTGGGCCAGACATTTTTCGGCGCAAATTTTAAGGTGCAAACCGGCGAAAGGAAACTTTTCTTCGTTTCCATCGCCGCGCGCGCGCGGCACAATCGGCGCGTGATCGGCGCATTTCTCAACGCCCTTGGCATTTTGCTCGGCGCGCTACTTGGCCTGACGGGGCGCGGCGGGTTTTCGGCTCGCACGCAGAACTGGATCAAGTCCGCGCTCGGCGCGTTCACCGCGTTTTGCGGCTTGCAACTGGTCTGGCTGAATGTCGGCGGCCATTTCACCTCCGTCGTGAAACAACTTTTTCTCGCCGCGCTCGCGGTCGTGCTGGGCAGCCTGTTGGGTAAAATTCTTGGTTTGCAAAAAATTTCCAACCGTCTTGGCCGCCACGCGACAACATTGCTTGCCGCCGCCGGAGCTACAACGGCACGGCCAGCCGGCGGGTTCATTGCGGGCACGATTTTGTTTTGCGCCGCGCCGCTGGGAATCCTCGGCGCGGTCACGGACGGACTGTCGGATTATTTTTTTCCGCTCGCGCTCAAAGCCGTGATGGACGGACTGGCGACGGTTAGTTTTGTAAAAACATTCCGCTGGCCGGTGGCGCTGGCCGCGCTGCCGGTTTTCTTTTTTCTCAATGACATCGAGTTCGCCGTCCACGCGTTCGCGCTGCCGTGGCTGGAGGCATACCACGCGCTGCCCGCCGTCAACGCCGCCGCCGGAATCGTGATTTGTGCGATGACGCTGGTGGTGCTGGAAGTGCGGCGCGTGGAGCTGGCGAATTACCTGCCGGCACTGGTGATCGCGCCGCTCTTGGCGCGACTCTTTGTCTGAAAAAATTTGCCAGACGCGTTCCCTTGCAATAACTTGAGTCGTGAGGCGAAAACGATCTCCATCGATGCATCAAAGACAAATTCGTTTTTTTACCATTTTTTTTGGTGGAGTAATGGTGTTGCTGGTGGTGGTCATTTTGTTGTTCTTGAACCGTCCGCACCTGCACGGCAATTGATTCTGGGTTTTCCAATCCTTTTGGCATTTTCTTTAGTAGCAGTTAAGATGCTTGACGATGTCTGACATCCAATTTATGCGTCTCGCCCTTCGCCTCGCCCGGCGCGGACGCGGCAGGACTTCGCCGAACCCGATGGTCGGCGCGGTCTTGGTGAAAGGTGGCAAGATTATCGGATGCGGCTGGCATCAGCGCGCCGGTTTGCCGCACGCAGAAATCGAGGTACTCCACGATGCGCAAAAACGCGGCCAATCTCCGCGCAACGCGACGCTTTATGTCACGCTCGAACCTTGTAGCACACATGGACGCACGCCGCCTTGCACGAACGCCATCATCGCGGCGGGAATAAAAAAAGTTGTCGTCGGCGCGACCGACCCGAACCCAAAACACGCGGGCAAAGGTTTCAAAATTTTGCGGCGCGCGGGAATTGAAGTCGTTCACGGAATTTTGGCCAAAGAATGCGCCGAGTTGAACGAGGCCTTCAACCACTGGATTGTCGGGCGCACGCCGTTCGTCACCGTGAAAGCGGCGATGACTTTGGACGGGAAAATTGCGACGGTGAGCGGTGAATCGAAATGGATCACTGGCGAAAAAGCGCGCGCGCAGGGAATGAAATTGCGCCAAAATTCAGATGCCATTCTCGTCGGCATCAATACGATTTTGGCGGACAATCCGAGTCTGACTTGCAGAAGTCAGAAGTCAGAAGTCAAAAGTCAGAACAAAAATTTGCGGCGGATTGTTCTGGATTCATTCGCGCGGACGCCGTTGGATGCAAAAATCGTGAGCGACGAATTTGCGGCGATGACGACGATTGCTGTCAGCAAACACGCGCCCCAAAAGCACGTGGCGGCTTTGTCGAAAAAAGTGACGGTCATTATTGCGCCGCCAGCCAATTCAAAATTAAAAATTAAAAATTCAAAACTAGACTTAAATTGGCTGCTAAAAAAACTTGGCACGGAAAACGTGACGAGCCTGTTGGTCGAAGGCGGCGGCGAAGTGAATGCGTCTTTTTTGCTCGGCGGTTTGGCGCAGCGCGTGGCGTTTTTTTACGCGCCAAAAATTCTGGGCGGTCGCGACGCGCGCAAAGGCGTGGCGGGTGACGGCGCGAAAAGTTTGAGCGAAATTGTCCAGCTTCACGAGGTCGAGTGGCGCAAGCTGGGCGAAGATTTGTTGCTGACGGCGAAAGTTTGAATAGTAGGGCAAAGCTGCTACTTTGCCCAATTATAGAAGCCGTGTTTGATTCACAAAAAAATGGGCAAAACGGCAGCTTTGCCCTACTGTGTTTTTGTATGTTCACCGGCATTGTTGAGGAGACGGGCGTCATAGAAAAAATCACGCCCACGAAAAATTCCATCGCGTTGACCGTGCGCGCGAATGTTTGCGGGCGCGGATTAAAACTTGGCGCGAGCGTGGCGGTCAATGGCTGCTGCCTGACGACGGTGAAAATTTCGGCACGCGGAAAATCCAAGCTGATTCAGTTCGACCTGCTGCAGGAAAGCTGGCAACGGACGAATTTTCAATTCGCCCAAGTCGGTTCGCTCGTGAATCTCGAACGCTCCTTACGCGCGAACGGCGAACTGGGCGGCCATTTCGTGACCGGCCATGTGGACGGCCTCGGCAAAATTATCTGCTGGGAGCGCGCGGGCAAGGATCATGTGCTCGACATCGCCGCGCCGCCGGACGTGCTGCGTTACGTCGTTCACAAAGGTTCGATCACGGTGGATGGCATCAGCCTGACCGTTGCTGTCGTGCAGAAAAAAAGTTTCCGCATTTGGATCATTCCGCACACGTTTGCAGTTACGGCGCTGCGCAAACGAAAAGTCGGCGACGCGGTAAATCTCGAAGCCGACCTGCTCGGCAAATATGTGGAAAAATTTCTCGCCGCACGCACGGCAAAATAATCACGCCCCATGACTTTTCGCGCGGCGTTCAAACTGATCTGGTTTGGCTTTGAAATCGGCACCAGTCTCGTTGATTATCTGTTCACGACGGCATTTGTGTCGCCCAAAAACCGCACGATCGCGCGCGCCGCGTGGCTGCATCGCGCGTGCATCCGACACATCAAAATTTACAGCTGCACCGTGAGTTTCAGCGGGCCAGTTCCAAAAACTGGCTTGCTTGTCTCAAATCATTTGAGCTATCTCGACATTTTGGTCATTGCCTCGATCACCCCGGCGGTTTTCGTCTCCAAATCGGAGGTGCGCCAATGGCCGGTGATTGGCTGGCTCACGTCGCTGGCCGGAACTATTTTCATCCAGCGCGAACGCCGCACACAGGTCGGGCCGATCAACCATCAAATCTTGGCGACAATGGATGCGGGCGCGTTGATTGTGGTTTTTCCCGAAGGCACGAGCACGAACAGCGAGGAAGTTTTGCCGTTCCGCTCGCCGCTGCTTGAACCGGTCACGAAAGGTCATCATCCGATTTCCGTTGGCTATCTGCATTACGAACTCGACGGCGGCGACGCGCGCAATGAAGTCTGTTACTGGGGCGACCAGTCTTTTTTTCCGCACGCGGTCAACCTACTCGGCAAAAAGCGCGTGCGCGCGACGATGCGCTTCGGGACATTTCAGCGAACGACGGATGACCGCAAGGAACTGGCATTGCAGTTGCGCAAGGCCGTTTTGAAATTGAAAGCGGAAAACTAAATCGCCTTCACCAGTTCACTGGCACGGTCAATTTTTTGCCGAAGCGGTTGGTGTAATGCAGTTGTTTCTGCCGCGCGCCGTATTCGTGGACGAGCTTGGTGATTTTCACGTCGTAACAGCAATACTCCGCGATCTCCGCGAGCTTGCCATGCTTGAACCATTCGATTGCCTGTAAACCTTCCGCCGTTTTTTCCACGCCGAACGTTGCGTTCGCGATGGAATCCAGCGAGAGCCGGTGGCCAAGTTTTTCGTTCAGCACGACGAGCATATCGAGCGTCGGAATCTGCGTCAGGTCGAGCGCGGAATAGCCGTGCAGCACTTCGTAATCGAACCGCAGATTGTTGAAACCGACGACAAGATCGGCGCGTTGCAGTTCGTTGATGAGGTCGTTGACTTGCGGCTCACCGTAGATTTTATATTCGCCGCGCGCGGTGCTGTAAGTCACGCCGACGCTCATGCCCATCTTGGAAATATTGCCCCAGCCCCCGACTTCATCGGCGGACTTCTGCGTTTCCAGATCGAAATAAACAATGTTCTTGGCCATCTGCCTCAATTTACGATTTACGATTTACGATTTACGAGCTTTTTCACAATTCACGTTGGCGCGCAAACTGAAACAACTTTGGACTTTAGACTTTGGACATTGGACTTATATTTCCCGCATGGCTTTGACACCTTCCACCATGCTGCCGCTCGGCACAACCGCGCCGGATTTCAAACTGCCGGACACCGCCGGCAAAATTATTTCGCTCGCCGACTTCAAGGACAAGGCCTCGCTCGCCGTGATCTTCATGTGCAACCATTGTCCGAATGTTGTCCATATTCGCGCCGGACTCGCCCAACTCGCGCGCGACTACGCGCCCAAAAATGTCGGCATCGTCGGCATCAATGCCAACGACGCGAAAAATTATCCCGCCGACAGTCCGGCCAAAATGAAGGACGAAGTGAAAGCCGCCAGCTACATTTTTCCGTATCTTTACGACGAGACGCAGGCCGTTGCCAAAAGTTATCGCGCCGCCTGCACGCCGGACATTTTCCTTTTTAATCGCGGTCGCCGATTAGTTTATCGCGGCCAGTTTGACGCGAGCCGTCCGGGCAATGGGATTCCTGTCACGGGAAAAGATTTGCGTGCCGCGCTCGACGCCGTGCTCGCTGGAAAATCAACTTCGGAATTTCAAGTCGCCAGCATCGGCTGCAACATCAAGTGGAAAGCTGGCAACGAACCAGATTATTTTTAATCACTATTTGGGCAGTTTTTCTTCCACCATTTCGCAGAGCGCGTGGAACAAAACCTTTTGCGCTTCCTGAATCCGCGCCGTCACCGTGCCGGGCACAATCAAATCAATCGTCGCCGCGCCTTTCGTGAAACCGCCGTCGCGGCCAAGAATCGCGATGCTCTCGACGCCTTTGCGTTTGGCTTCTTCCAGTGCGCGCAAAATGTTTTTTGATTTGCCGCTCGTCGTGATGCCGATGAGCACGTCGCCCTTTTCCGCGAGTCCCCAGACTTGCCGCGCAAAAATTTCGTCCGCGTGATAATCGTTGCAGACAGCGGTCATGAATTCGCCGTTGGCCGTGAGCGAGATCGCGGGATACGGCCGACGGTCATCCTTGAAGCGGCAGAGAAATTCCGTGGCGAGGTGCGTGGCGTCCGACGCGCTGCCGCCGTTGCCGCAGACCAAAAGTTTTTTGCCGGAAGTCAGGCTGCGCAAAATCAGTTGCGCGGCACGATCCAGCGGTTCTTCGAGCGCGGACAAACTGCGCAACGTGACGATGGAATCTTCAATGGCGCGTGACAGATGACTCATGGCAAAAGCGTAATTGCTGGCCGTTGAAAGAAAAGGCGAAAGCTGTCGCGGGTGAAATCATTCCTCGAATAGCGCCTGTGCGAATTGCTTCGCATCGAACGGCTGCAAATCATCCGGCTGCTCGCCAAGGCCGATGAATTTGATGGGCAGGCCGAGCTCTTTTTGAATCGCCACGACCATGCCGCCTTTGCTTGTGCCGTCGAGCTTGGTCACGATGAGGCCGGTCAGCGGCACAGCCTTGTGAAATTCGCGCGCCTGATTCAGCGCGTTCATGCCGGTGCTGCCGTCGAGCACGAGCAACACTTCGTGCGGCGCGCCCGCGAGCTGCTTGCCGATGACGCGATGCAATTTTTGCAATTCCTGCATCAAATTGGATTTCGTATGCAAGCGTCCGGCGGTATCAATAAAAAGATAATCCGCCTTGCGCGCAAGCGCAGCGGTGACGGCATCGTGCGCGACGGACGCGGCGTCCGAACCGTAAGCGCTCGCAATGACTTCAACTTTCAGACGCGTGCCCCAAAGTTTTAATTGTTCAATGGCCGCCGCGCGAAACGTGTCGCACGCGGCGAGCAGCACGGATTTTTTCTGCGCCTGAAAATAATTGGCGAGCTTCGCGCTCGTCGTCGTTTTGCCAGTGCCGTTGACGCCGACGATGGAGACGATGCAAACGCTGCCGGGAATTTCGCGCAGCTTCGGATTATTCGCGGATAAACTTTTTTCGATCTCCGCGCGCGCGATGGCGAGATAATCCAGTCCCGCGCCGCCTTGCGATTCGTAGGCTTTTTTTACGGCAGAAATAATTTGTTCCGTCATCGCCATGCCCAAATCGGCGGCGATGAGCGCGGCTTCAAGTTCTTCAATCGAGTCCGCCGTCAGTTTGGGCGAGCGCGTGACAATGCGTTTGATTTCGTGGACGAGCTTGCTCTGCGTCTTGGCGAGTCCGGCTTTGAATTTGGCGAAGAGTCCCATTTTGGAAACGAAGAATTAAAAATGCAGAATAAACAAATTATTTTGCGGCGGCGCGCCTTTCGTCGGCAATTTTTTTGGCGGCCTTCATTTTCTCGACGTGCTCGTAAGGCAGTTTGACCGTGCCGATGAGCGGCTGCTTTTTACTGAACCCGTGGCAATCGGAACCGCCGGTGACCAGCAAATCATATTTCTCCGCGATCTCTAGATAGCGCTCGGACATCACGGTGGAATGTTTGGTGTGAAAGCATTCGATACCGTCGAGACCGGCTTTCACCAAGCCGGGAATGATGTCGTCCGTGCGGTTCAAACCCGGATGCGCCATCACCGCGAGGCCGCCGGCTTGATGGATCAACTCGATGCCTTCGAGCGCGGACATCTTGTTTTTCGGAACCCACGCGGGGCGGCCTTTCTTGAGATACTTTTCAAAGGCTTCGTCCAAATTGCCGATGAGCTTTTCCTTCACCAGCGCGCGCGCGACGTGCGGACGTCCCGGCGATTTGCAGTTCGCCAGTGCAAAAACCGATTCCGCCTTGAGTGGAATGCCGAGCTTGTTCAACGCCGCGCACATTTCGTAAATGCGATTTTGCCGCACGGCTTGAAATTTTCCGATGCGGTCGAGCAACACTTTGTTTTGCGTGTCGAGAAAATAGCCAAGGATGTGGACTTCGGTGTCGTCATGTTCAGCGGTGAGTTCCGCGCCGGGAATGAATTCCATCTGCACCGCCGCGCAGGCCGCCGCCGCGCGCGCGCAACCTTCGACCGAATCGTGATCCGTCAGCGCGATGGCGGCAAAGCCGAGCTTGTCCGCGCGCCCAACCAACTCTTCCGGCGTGAACGTGCCGTCGGAAAATTGCGTGTGCAGATGCAGATCGGCAAATTTCATTTCGCGGTTCGGGCCGGACGCAAAATTTCACCGCGAATCTTGTCGAGAATTCCGTTCACAAACTTGCCGCTGTCCTCGGTGGAAAATTTTTTGGCGATGTCCACCGCCTCGTTGATGCTGACGGCGGGCGGGATGTCGTCGCGATGCAGCATCTCGTAAATGGCGAGGCGCATGACGTTGCGATCTACGGCAGCGATGCGGTGGAAGTCCCAGTTTTTCGCGTGCTTCTTGATGTGTTCGTCAATCGCGTCGCGATGTTGCAGCACGCCCTTGATGAGCGGTTCGGAAAACAGCCGCAACTCTGCCTCGTCCACGGTCGGCGGCGGCAGTTCGGTGACTTCGCCCCATTTGGCGTGGCCGGATTTTTCGTCTTCAATCGCGGCGGCGCGCTGGGAATTCCAGAACGTCGCCAGCTCGAGTTCGAGATTTTCCGGCGGGTTCAGGTCGTGCTGAAACAGAAATTGCACTGCGCGTTCCCGCGCTTCGCGTCGTTTGCCCATGAGAACATCATGCCGCAGATGGACGCGGCGGGAAATGAAAAATTGCGCGGCAAAATTTCAACCACTATCCTCTGCGCATGAAAGTTGGTAAACTCCTCCACACGCGCTACCGCGTGAACGATCTCGAACGCACCGTGAAATTTTACCGCGAGGTGCTCGGTCTCGCCGAAGCGCGCCGCCACAAATCGCCGCGCGGCTCGGAACTCGTTTTTCTGAAAACGCCCGGCAGCGAGGAGGAGATTGAAATCTGTTCGTATCCCGCCGCCGGCCCGGTGGAGGTGCAGCCCGACCTCACGCATCTCGCGTTCGCGGTGGACAGCCTCGAAGAATTTGGCAAACACCTGACCAAACTCGGCCTAAAATTTTCCGACGGGCCGACGCCCAGTTCCAGCGGGATGATTGCCTTCATTGACGCGCCCGAAGGTTACGAAATTGAATTGATCCAGAAAAAGTAAACCGCTCCATTTTCCTGCTCTGAACTTTCAACCATCAACTATCAACTAATTATGAGCGTTTTAATTGTCGGCACGACCGCACTCGATTCCATCAAAACTCCGACGGCGGAAAATCCGCGCCTGCTCGGCGGCTCGGCCAGCCACGCGGCGGTTGCGGCCAGTTTTTTTTCGCCGGTGAAACTCGTCGGCGGCGTCGGTGAAGATTTTCCGAAGAAATACATCGAGCTGTATCACAAACACAAAATTGACCTCGCCGGCTTGCAAATTCTGCCGGGGAAAACCTTTCACTGGTCAGGTGAATACGAAGTGAACATGAACAACCGCCGCACGCTCGCGACGGAACTCGGCGTGATCGAAACTTTTTCGCCGGTGCTGCCGAAAGTGTATCAAAACGCGCCATTTGTTTTGCTCGGCAACATCGCGCCCGCGTTGCAGCTTTCCGTCCTCGACCAGTTGCGCCGCCCGAAGTTTGTCGTCGCGGACTCCATGGATTTGTGGATCAACATTGCGCCCGCCGATTTGCTCAAACTGCTCAAGCGCGTGGATGGCTTTGTGCTCAATGACAGCGAGGCGGAACTGCTCACGAAGGAAGACAACCTTTTCGTCGCGCTGAAAAAAATCCACAAGCTCGGCCCGAAATACGTCATCATCAAAAAAGGTTCGCACGGCTCGGTGCTGTCCGGCCCGAAAGGCGTTTTCATTTGCCCCGCATATCCGCTGCACACGGTCGAAGATCCCACCGGCGCGGGCGATTCCTTCGTCGGCGGCCTGATGGGTTATCTCGCCACGGCCAAAGGTTCGATTGATGCGAACATCCGCCGCGCGATGGTTTACGGCAGCGTCACCGCGTCGTTCTGCTGCGAAGGTTTTGGTTTGAATGCCACTACAAAAGCCAAACGCGCCGACATCGAGAAGCGTGTGAAGGAACTGGAAAAGCTGACGAAGTTCTAACCTCCAAAATTGCTAGATTGGTCTCGTGAATAAAGAAACTGAAAGGTTTTATCTGGATGAATTCAAAAAAAATTATCCACATTTTCCTGACGGAAGTATTTGTCCCGATGAGCGCCCTGATTTTTTGATAAAATGCCGAGATGAAGTAATAGGCATTGAAGTAACAAAAATTTTCCGAGACATGGCAGGAACGAGTCAGTCTCCATTACAACAACGCGAGGCTGTTCGAAATAAAATCATGCAAAAGGCAAAGGAGGTTGCCGACCAGCGAGGTTTGTTAAACGCGTATGTATTTGTCCATTTCGATTTGAATTTTTGCTGTAAAAATTCTGAAATCGCCGACATGGCATCTAAACTTGTTTTGATAGCAGAACAAAAATTCCAAAGAAGTGATAGTTTGGAGTTCATTCGACCACATGAAATCGAAATTGCCGGCATTGCTGGATTGAGCATCCAAAAAACTAAAGGTTCAAGCTTTTGGAAAAATCCTCTGGCAAGTTTTGTCCCCACAATACGTTCGCAACAATTACAAACTATTTTAGACGAGAAAAGTGCTCTAACTGGAGATTATAGGAAGAAATGCAATAAGGTTTGGCTGGTCATAGTAATGGATCGTTTTATCGCTTCATCCTATTCATTGATACCGGATGAAATTGACAAGATTTATTACAAACATAATTTTGATTCGGCATTTTTGTTCTGTTACACACGTTACGACGAACAAAAGCCGCCATACCTTCTCCAAAATCTTTCGGACGCGGTCAGTTAGAAGATTGAATTCATGAAACAAACTTCGGCGCGAACACCGGGCCGAGGTTGTGTTGGCGGAGCAGCTCGCAAAATTTGGCGATGGCGCGCTTCTCGTCCTCGCCGAGATGGAATTGGATGTGCCACTCGAAATAATCGCGCCGGAAATCCGCATCAAACTCCTCACGCGTCTCGATGATGTGATCCAGCGTCTCCATGCCAAAGCGTTTCGCCTGCTTCAGTTCGCTGCGCAAGGCCTTGTTCTCGATCCCGCGCCGCAGCGCCCAGACCGCATAAACAAAGGGCAGATTCGTCAACTCCGTCCACGCCAGGCCAAGGTCAAAAATCCCGTGCGAATGCGCCGAACGCTGAAATTCAATCGCCGGGTCGCCGATGAGCAGGACAAAATCTTTCTCCGGCGCAGCGGCGTAATTTTCCAGCGGCTTGAATTGCGGGAACAAGTTTTTTTCCGCGAGCAAAACTTTCAGCAGATTCACGCTGGTCAGCGACGCGGTGTCGCAGAAAATTTCCGTCGCCTCGGCGAGCGGTTTTTTGTACGCGAGAATGACGCTGTAAACTTCGCCGAGCGAGCCGATGGCGACGCCGTCAAGAATGTCGTAACGGTCGTTCAGCAAAACTTCGGTGATGCTGACGAGCGCGGCGTCCAGTTCATCGCGCCGGAGCATTTCAGCGAGCTTGGACGGCGGCGCGAAGATGAGTTCGCCGTCAATATCGCGCGTAAGCGGCGCGGCGTTGAGATACGGCACGGAGCCGATACGGAATTTTTTGTCGTCGCCAGCCATGCCGGTCACTTCGCGTCGAGGTCGAGCTTGTCGCGCTGGAGCGAGCTGCCTTCGGCGGCGGCGAGGTTGGCGAGCGCCTGGTTGTAATTGGCGAGCGCGCGGATTTCCTGCGAGCGGGCGGAAGTCAGGTTGTTCTGCAATTGCAGCACGGTGAACGTGGTGCTCTTGCCGACGGCGTATTTTTTCTGCTCGGCGTCGAGCGCGGCCTCGGCATAAGTGCGCGCCTGTCGGGTGGCGTCCACGCTTTCCCAGTCGGCCTTGGCGGCTTCGACGGCGTTGTCAATTTCCACCATGACATTTTGCTCAAGCTGCTTGAGCTGGAGCAGCAATTGTTTCTCCGTCACCTTGCCGGATTTGAACTGGTTGCGCGGGCCGATGTTGCTCAACGGCATGGAAAGCTGCGCGCCGTAACTGTAAAATGGCCGGTCGGCGGCGGCGAACTGGTTGAACGTATCGTTGAAATCCTGCCCCGCACCGTTGTAACCGTAGCTGCCGATCAGGTCCACTTCGGGAAAAAGTTGGTTGCGATAATATTTCAACTGGATGCCCTGCTCCTCGACGTTCAAGCGCGCCTGCAGCAAATCCGGGCGTTCCGTCATGCCCTTGTTCCAACTATCCTGCACGTCAAACAACTGCTGTTGCGCCGTCAGCGTCGCGGTTGGCTGGATTTCCACGCCGTGCCACGCGGTGTAATCATCCGTGAGCAGATTTTTCAAGGCGTTTTGATCTACGGACAATGTGTTTTGCGCCGCGATCAAATTGGCTTGGCTCTGCGCCACCTGCGCTTGATCCTGTTGCACGTCCAAAGGCGCGAGGCTGCCGACCTCCACGCGCTGTTTGTCCTGATCCAACTGCGTCTGCGCCAGCACGAGCGCTTCCTGCTCCACGTTCACATTTTCGCGGGCGAAGATGAGTTCGTAATAGGCGTTCTCCACGGCGGTCACCGTCGTAATGATTTGCTCGCGCAAACCTTGCTCGGAAAATTTCAGCCGGTTTTTGTTGAGCCGGATGGTCAGCCGCGTGTCATCAATCCAGAAATTTTTCAGCAACGGCTGGGTGAGCGTCAGCGCGCCGACCTGACCGGAAGAAATCCCATTGGTCAGGGAATTTATGCCGGTGGTTCGCGAAACATTGCCGCCCAAATCATAGGTCATGCCCCACGGCGTGCCGCCGGAAAAGCCCGAACTGTAAAGCTGCTCGTTGTATTCCGAGCCGGCGACTTGCTGGCCGTTTTGAAACACCGAGCCGGAATCGTTATATCGGTGCTCGCCGGAAAGGGTGAAGATCGGGTCGTAGCCAGCGTAGGCGCTCTTCAAATTGTAGAGCGAGATTTCCGGGTTCAACTGCTCCACCTGCACGTCAAAATTATGCTTCAGCGCCTCCGCAAAGCAGTCTTGCAGTGACAACGGGCGGGCGGGCGGGACGTTCGTCTGCGCGGACAACCAAGGCAGGCTCACGGCCAGAAACAAAATGACACCGATTATTTTCATTGGCAAACCAGACGCCGCCGGCCGCCGTAAAGTAACCAAAAGGTTACTTTGCCGGGGCGGACTCGGTGATAATGGCGTTTTTCTCGAGCAGTTCCAGAACTTTTTCATGCAGCACCTGCTCGTAAAGTTCGTTCACGCCGTTCCGCTTCTGCAAATCCTTGATGAACTGCTCGAACGGCGTCTGATACATCGCCGCCAGCTGCTGCGCGCGCTTGAGCACGTCCTCCTGCGAGGCCTGGATTTTTTCCTGCTCCGCGATGCGCCCGACGAGAAACGCCAACTTCACGCGCTCCTTGGCGTTGACGGCGGCGACAGAATAAATTTCATCCTTCTGCTGCTCGATGAGTTCGCGCGCTATGCCGCGCTGCGTGTTCTGGCGGACCAGATCATAAACCACATTGCGCGTCTCGTGGGCGACTGCCGATTCCGGCAGGTCAAAATTCACCTTGCTGAGCAATTCCTTGACGACCTGACTGCGTAGCGCATTCGAGCGTGTCTGTTTCAATTCCCTTTCCAAATCTACGCGAACGACCGCTCGAAACCGTTCCAAATTGTCCGCGTCATATTTTTTTGCCAACTCATCGTCAATCGGCGGCAAAACTTTTTCCTTCACCTCGACCAGCTCGACTTCATAGACGCCTTTCTTGCCTTGCAATTCCTTCGTCACGAAATCTGCCGGAAAATCAACATTCACCGTGCGTTTGTCGCCGGCGTTCGCGCCGATGAGCTGCGCGGCGAAACCGGGAATGAATTTTCCTTCCGTCGTCTCCACCCAGAAATTTTTCTGCTCGGTCAAACCCTTCGCCGTCGGCGCGAGTTCGGTGATGGCCTTGCCGTCGCAAGTGCCACTGTAATTGACCACCGCGATGTCGCCGTTCGCGAGCGGACGCGCGACCGTGTTGTAACTCGCGTGCTGGCCGCGCAACAAATCAAGCGCGCGTTCCACATCCGCGTCCGTCACGGACTTCGTTTCAAACGTGGCGGGCAAACCCTTGTATTCCGGGAGTTGAAATTCCGGGGCGGTCTCGATCGTCGCGGTGAACTGCAAACTTTGGCCGCGACCGAATTGAACTTCCTCGATGTCGGGATAGCCGACCACGGAAATTTTCTGTTCGTCAATCGCCTTGCGGTAGGCGTCGCCGATCAACTTACGCTTGGCTTCGTCCTTGATTTCCGCGTCGTATTTTTTGATCACCATGTCTCGCGGCGCTTTGCCCGGGCGAAAACCCGGCAGCGCGGCCTGCTTTTGATAATCCTTCGCGATGGCGTCAAACGCCGAGTCAACGGCGGTTACGTCCAGTTCCACCCGCACGAGCTTTTTGCACGGGGCCAAATTTTCAACAGTTACGTTCACAGTAAATTAAAGGTTAAACGAGCCGCTCAGCATAAATAACCGGCGGCGCGATGGCAAATTGTTTTGGTGGCGCAAAACGGATGATTCCGCTTTCATGTCCGCCAAGTGAAGCAAACTTTCTTCATCACCGGCACGGACACCGGCGTCGGCAAAACCGTTTTGACCGCGCTGCTGGCAAAATTTTTACACACGCGCGGCGTGAAAGTCGCCGCGTTGAAACCCATTTGTTCCGGCAACCGCGACGATGCGGTATCGCTTTGCGACGCGCTGGATGGCTCATTAAAATTGGACGAAATCAATCCGTGGCATTTTCGCGCCGTCATCGCACCCGCGCTCGCGGCGAAGCTGGAAAAAAAATCCGTCACGCGCGCGCAAGTGCTCGCGCACATCCGCGCGATGCAGAAAAAATTCGCCGTGACGCTGGTCGAAGGTGCGGGCGGTTTGTTGAGTCCGCTCGGGGAAAATTTTGATTCGCGGGATTTAATTACCGACTTGCGCGCTACGCCCATCGTCGTCGCGCAAAATAAACTGGGCGCGGTAAATCATATTTTACTGACGCTCGCAGCGCTGCCGAAAAATCTACGCGTAAAGGCAAAAGTAATTTTGATGTCGCCAGAAAAACCGGACGCGGCGACGAAATCGAATGCAAAATTGCTGGAACAATTTTTAGCATCGGAAAAAATCTTCACGCTGTCGTGGCTCGGCAAAAAATTTGAACTGAAAGCCGTTCTGAAAAATCCGCAGGTGCGGCGAACATTGACCGCGCTCATCTCCGCCTAATTTTTCGGCGGCGCATTGGTCGCGCCGAAAGTTTCGCGCCACGGCTGGTGGTTTCTGTAAAGTTGCAGCCGCTTTTGGATTGGCGCGACATTTTTTAATTCCAACGCGCTGGCGGTGTCGAGCGCGGTTTGCGCGGCCATTTGGGCGTCGTCAAATTTTCCCAGTTCGGCGCAGGCCATGCCAAGCACGTCGAGCACATTTGGCTGCCGTCCATTGGCGAGCGCGTTGGCCTTGGCGGCGAGCGCGAACGCGTCCTGGCCGTTGCGCGTGGCGGGATTTTCGGACGCTGCCAAAACCTGTGCGGTGAAGGTCAGGATTTCGATGTCGTCCGGGTCAATGCGCAGCGCGGTGCGCAATTCGTCGAGCGCGTTGGGGTCACGGTTTTGTCGGAGATAAATTTTTGCGATCTCGACGTGCGGCCAAGGATAATGCGCGTCGAGCTGCGCGGCGGTGGCAAATTCTTTTAAGGCTTCATCGTCTTTGCCAGCGGTCACGAGTGCGAGTCCGAGGACGTGATGCAGAAACTGCACATCCGGACCGAGCCGCACGGCTTCACGATGTTCGGCCAATGCCTCCGCCGGATGGCCGAGGCGGTCGAGTGCGTTGGCGAGATTGTGATGGCCTTGATAGCGGTCGGGTTCGAGTTTGGCGGCGGCGCGGTATTGCTCGGCGGCTTCGGCGAGGCGGCCTTGCTGTTCGAGCGCGACGCCGAGATTGTCGCGGGCAACGTCGTTGTCGGTGGTCACGGCGAGCGCGTGCTGGAAGAGCGTGACGCTGTTTCGCCAATGTTGAAGTTGGTTTTCCGTCGTGATGACGCAGGTGGCGAGGATGAAAATGGCAATTCCAGCGAGGATACACTTTGAAATTTTGAAGTGTGCGGCCAAGTCGCACACGGTAAACGTGACGGCGATAAAAATTCCGACGGACGGCAGATAACTATATCGGTCAGCGAGCGCGGCGCCGCCAACCTGCACGAGGCCAATGACGGGCACGAGCGTGCCGAGGAACCAGAACCAGCCGGTGAATAGATATGGCCGTGTGCGGTAAAGCCACAGCGTGGCGAGTGAAATTAAAACTAGCAACGCGACAGACAACGCGACGGTGGCGGCGGGAATTTTTTCGTGGAGCGGATAAAAAATGGCGAGCTTGGCCGGCCAGAAAGTTTTCTCCAAATATTCGACGTATGCCAGCGGAACACTTTTGAGCCGGTAATGCAGCGGCACGGTTTCGAGCGAGACGACGGCGTCGCTGCCGCGCTGCGATTGCGCGAGAAATGTGATGGCGCAGGAAGCGGCGCTGATCAGAAAAAATGGAATTTTTTCAAGGAGCAGTTGCAGGTTGAAGGTTGAAGGTTGAAAGTTGCGCGGCTCCGAACCTTCAACTTGCAACTTGCAAACCGCAACTCTTTTGAGCGGCCAGAAATCCAACAGCAACAAAACGCACGGCAAAGTGACGAGCATGGGTTTCGCCATCAGGCCGAGCGCGAAAGTCACCAAGCTCCACGCGAAATAAACTTTGGACTTTTTACTCCCGCCACCGCTGTGCTCTGGCGCGGCAAGTTGGACTTTGGACAACTCAACGTAGCGCGCGTAATTCAGCAGCGCGAGCAGCGTGAAAAATGTGCTCAAGACATCTTTGCGCTCGGCAATCCACGCGACGGATTCGACGTGCAACGGATGCCACGCGAACAGCGCGGCGATAAACGCGGACGGCCATAATTTATTTGTGATCCGCATCAGCAGCGTGAAGAGCAGCGCGACATTCGCCGCATGAAACAAGGCGTTCACGACGTGCGGCCCGGCAGGATTCAGGCCGAAGACGCCGCAGTCAATCATGTGCGAAAGCCACGTCAGCGGATGCCAGTTGCTCGCGGCCATGGTGACGAACGCCCATTTCACGCCCGCCCACGTCACGCCGGCCTGCACGATGGGCTGATCGGTGACGTAGAGGCCGTCGTCATAGACAACAAAGCCGAACCACGCCACCGGCAGATACAGCGCGAAGGTGGCGAGGGCGAGCAGCAAGGCGATGCGGCGCGGTTGCGACATGGGTTTCTTGTAAGCGATTTTGGCGGCGGGGCAAAGCGCGATTCGATTTTTCGCACAAAAAAGTTTTTGCAATTTCCCCCGCCGACAATGATAATCGGCGTGACGGTCAAATGCTCGGACACCGTCACTTGGCCAAAAACCGGTTCCTCACCACCAAGTTTTGAATTTTATGAGCGGGATATCTTTTACACTCATCGGGGCGGCCGCCAACCAGGCTGAACTCCTTTACATTTGGGACAAGGCGACGGTGGAGGCGAAAGCCATCATCGCGCTGCTCTTCGTTTTCTCCATCGCCGCGTGGTTTGTGATGATGTCCAAGGTCATCCAGATGCGCCGCGCGCGGAAACTGAATTCGCTGTTCGGCCAGGAATTCACTTCCCAGAAAGCCGTGCTGGATATGTTCGACCGCAAGTTGCAGGTCGAAGGCTGTCCGCTTTACGCGGTGTATCAGGCCGGCTGCGTGCAGCTCGACGCGCGTTTGCGTGGGCCGGGCGGCGACCGCACCAAACAGCAGATCACGCTCAAAAACATGGAGCACATCAAGCGCGCCATCGAAAACGTCGTCGCTAAAGAATCTTTGAAACTGGAATCCGGCCTGATCCTGCTGGCCATCGCGGTGAGCGGCGCACCGTTTCTGGGTCTGCTCGGCACGGTCTGGGGCGTGATGAGCACATTCGCCGGCATCGCACAGCAGGGTTCCGCGACGATGGCGGCGATGGCGCCGGGCGTTTCCGCCGCGCTCATCACGACGGTCGCGGGTTTGCTCGTCGCGATTCCCTCGATGTTTGGCTACAACTGGCTCGTCCACAACCTGCGCGCGTTCACGGTCGAGCTGGACAACTTCGCGCAGGAACTGGTGTCGAAAATGGAAACGGAATTTCTCGCCGAGGAATAATTTTCATGCGCCGTTTTTCCCAACGCAATTCGCTGGTGACGTTGAGCGACATCAACATCACGCCGTTGCTGGATCTGGCGTTCGTGCTGCTCATCATCTTCGTCATCACCACGCCGCTGCTCGAAAAAAGCATTGATCTGAAACTGCCGCACGGCGGCCGCACCGAGCAACAACTTGATAAAAGCGACATCCGCACCGTCGAGATTTCCAACACCGGCTACTACGCGCTCGACAAACGGCGGGTGTCGCTGGCGCAACTGATTTACCAGCTCGCCGTGGGTTATCGCGCCAACCCGAATCTCGTCGTCTATATCCGCGCGGACGCGGGCTGCCGTTACGACCTCGTGGCGCAGGTGCTGGACGGCTGCCAGAAATACGGCATCACGCGCTACTCATTGCGCACCGACCCGACGCCCAAATGAACCGGCTGCAAAAAAAATGCCTCATCGCCACGGCGGGTTTTCACCTGCTGCTGGTCTTGATTTTGGTTTTTGGTTCGGCATTTTTTGTGCATCATGAGAAGCCGGACGAGACGCAAATGCTGGACGTGATTTCGTCAACCACAATCGAAGCGAAGTTAAACAGCGGCGTCAAAGCCGCGCAGCTGCCCGCGCCAACGCCAGTTGTCCCGCCGCAGCCGACTCCGACTCCGCCGCAACCACAACCCGTAGTCACGCCGCCAACGCCGCCTACGCCGACCTTGGTGCAGCGCGTGGAAAAACTTTTCACGCCGGAGCCGCCAAAAATTTCGCCGGATGATTTGACGCCGAAAGAGACGTCCAGCAAGCCACAACCGCACACGGTTAAGGTGGATTTGAACCAAGTCACGCGCACTGTGCCGAAAGTCACAACCGCGAGCGATGCTGATGAGCGCGAGGCCAAACGTCTGGCCAAGGCAAGAGCCAGGGCCTTGGCCGAGGCGATGCGCGCCATCAAGGAAAATTCCTCGACCGCCACGGAAATCAATATGCCCGGCAATAGCAGCGTGTCTTACGCAAATTATGGCGCGGCGGTGGTCAGTGCTTATCATCAAGCTTGGATTGCCCCGGACAATATGGCCAGCACCGCTGCCGTGGTCAGATTTTCTGTCACCATTGCCAGAAACGGCAGCGTGATTTCTTCCCGCATTGTCACCTCGTCCGGTGATGCTTCGGTGGACAATGCGGTTCAGCGTATGCTGGATCGCGTGAGTTTTATTGGCGAATTTCCCGACGATTCCAAAGACCAGCAACGCACCTACAATATCGATTTCAACGCCACACGAACCAGCACGCTATGACAACATTTTCAAAACTGACAAAATTATTCTTCGCAAGTTTGATGATCGCAGCCACGCCGCTGTTGGCGCAAGAAAATGGCAACCTTCACATGAACGAGCGCATCCCGGTTCCCGGCATGACGCCACCCATTCCCGTTTCCATGAGCGGATTCACCGGCGAGGGCGCGGAGGTTTTGAAATTTGACCTGACGGTTCAAGGTTTCAGTTTCGTCACGCCGGACGCGGCGCAGTATCTCATCAACGGCAGCGACGCGGGCGGCATCAGCGGCAATTTGACGGACAAGTTCGCGCGGCGCGTGCTGCTCTCGCGCAGCTACAACGGCGCGAGCTTGCGACGGCAGGCGCACGCGTTTGCGGATGACATCGTGCTGGCGGTCACGGGGAAAAAAGGCATCGGCCAGACGAAAATCGCGTTCAAGTCGCAACCGTCCGGCTATGGCGCGGGCGAAATTTACGTCGCGGATTTTGACGGCCACAACGCCCAGCGCATCACTTCCGACAACGCCATCGTCGCCAAGCCCGCGTGGGTGCCGGGCCGGCTCGCGCTGTATTACACTTCTTACGCGCTGGACAACCCGGACATTTTTTACCACAGCCTAACGAGCGGGCAGCGGCGCAAGATCGCGGCGTATTCGGGCTTGAACACGAGCGCGGCGGCATCGCCGGACGGCGCGAAGATTGCGATGGTGTTGAGCAAATCCGGCAGCGCCAACATCTGGGTGTGCA
>Ga0302266_10000144_pt1 | contig 71131 bp, 61 predicted proteins | sample III_Bog_E1_2_FD_194559 | JGI IMG/M metagenome (GOLD analysis project Ga0302266, IMG submission 194559) | Peat permafrost microbial communities from Stordalen Mire near Abisko, Sweden - III_Bog_E1_2 | ecosystem: Environmental > Terrestrial > Soil > Wetlands > Peat | place: Sweden: Abisko...
GCGTATTCGTTTTCATAGGCATGTTGAATTTATGTTTGATGTTTATTGTTTAACCGACATCAATAGTTGTCGCCCGTTGCGCCAACTTCTTCAACATGCCTTCTTTTTTCGTTAGGCGGCTAGCCGGGCAGACACATACAGGGCGGTGACAATGTTGGATTTATCCCCGGCTATCCGGCGCGGCGGTATCGTGGGAAATTATTTCATCACCTGAACCCATCCACCGTTTCAGCTTCCCCTCAATTTTCGCACGCGGCATGGCAAACCGCTCGCGCGACAACGCTATGAGTTTATCACGTCGGCCCAAACGGTTTTCCAGCGGCGGCAGCATCTTCGCCCGGAACGGTTCGCGATTCTCGCCGCCCACCAGCAATTTCACCACGGCCTCATATTGATTCAGGTCGGCCAGTGCCGTGGCCGGAATGGTTTTGCCAAATTCCTTGGTCATCACTTCCGCATCGGTGTAGCCGATGCGAAAAGCAACCAACGTCCCGACGTTTCCAAACACGGCCTGCTGGATCGGTTCCGAAAGCTGGTCAATGTATTGGTGGGACAACGTAAGGCAGAGCCGGTATTTTCTCGCTTCCGCCAAGATGGACGCAAACGCATCCGTCGAGAAATTCTGGAACTCGTCAATGAACAGGTAAAAATCCCGGCGTTCGGATTCCGGCCGGTTGGCGCGCGCCATCGCGCCGAGTTGAAACTGCGTCACCAACAGCGAACCGAGCAAGTTCGCCTTGTCGTGGCCGAGCTGTCCTTTGGACAGATTGGCGATGAAAAGTCGTCCGTTATCCATCACGAACGGAAGATCCACTTTCTTTTTCACCTGGCCCAAAATATTGCGCACGACCGGATTCAAAAGGAACTGGCCGATTTTATTTTGAATCGGCGCAATCGCCTCGCGTTTGAAACGCTCGTCATAATTTTCATATTCCTCCGCCCAGAACGCCCGGATGAATGGGTCTTTGACCTGCCGAATCACTTTGGCCCGGTAGTGGTCATCGGTGAGCAGGCGGTTCACTCCAAGCAAAGTTTGATTGCGGCATTCCAACAACGCGGAGGCGGCGTTGTAGAGAATGTATTCGAGGCGCGGCCCCCACGAATCCCGCCAGATGCCCTTGAAAGCCGCCACAATGCCCGAGGCGACGAGGTGTCGGTTATCGGGGGCTACCGAGCCGATGACGTTCAATCCGATGGGAAATTCCACGTCGCCCGGATTGAAATACACCAGATGATCCGCCCGCTTGGGCGGGATGTGGTTCAACAATTCCTCGGCGAGATCGCCATGCGGGTCAATGACCCCGACACCATGTCCCAGCGCGATGTGCTGCAAAATCAGATTTCGCAGCAAGGTGGTTTTTCCCGTGCCGGTTTTACCGATGATGTAGAGGTGTTGGCGTTCATCAACCGCCGCAATGCCAAAGGGCTGGGGATCGCCCCAGCCGGTTTGCTCGCCAATGATGATGTGGGGTGATTCGTTGTTCATGGTGCCAAAACCAGCCGCCACTCCATGAACGTCTCGGTTGTGGTGGACGTAGTGTCGTCGGCAGCGGTGCTTGGGGCACGCCGGCGAGATAATGGCGGCTGGTTTTGAAACCTGAACGGGACGCCAGCTTACCATGCGTCCCGCAAATCGGACGCGCCGGTTGGCGCGGCTAAAATAAAAAAGCGCCCAGTCGGGCGACGCTTTCTCTCTGCTCGTTGCAAAACGTAGTGTCTTGACCGGTTTGGTCGTAAGACACGTTAGTCCTTTATCCACGCTTCGGCGTGAACCGGTCGCCTCAGCGAAATCGTGGTTGGGCGCTAGCCCTGATCTTAAAACCCGTCCCCCAACGTGTCGGCGCTACTGGCCGACTTATCGCTTTTTGGTAAAGGACAACGGCTAGATGTCATTTACCCGGCTAGCCCGCAGGGAGAAAGCGATAAGTCGGGCGGTAGCGCGACGACACGTTGGGGAGCCAGTGTGCGGCGGTTAAGCCTTAAAAGTAGATAGTGATGGGCGGCTCGCCCCTACAAACCATGTTTGTAGCCCGTGGCTGGCCGTTAAAATTTGATTGTGGGTTTATTTTCCGCAGGGTTCGGCAGCGTGGTGACGACCGCCAAATTGTGTTCTTGGTCGCAGTAAATCTGGTTACCGGGGCCGATCCAAAGCCTGGCTCCATCCAAGTCACACGTTTCCTCGTTCCGGTTTTCCACCGGTCTCGACCAGCCTTTGGAAATTCGCAGATATATTTTCATGGCCTATCCATTCAAGCACGGCTTTGGGCTTTTGAACAGGGCGTCGCCAACTTGACAAAATACTGATATAATGGTATGATTATCATGTAGTTAAATAGGTCTTTCTTTCGCACTGCACCACGTTTGCCGGATTTGGCAAGTTCACACGTCTGCGTGGTTTTCCATTTGTCCGTTAGGGTTCGGCTCTGAACCACCAGCGGGTTCACGTTCGCTTCACTTCAAGCCCATGAAATCATTACCCAATTATCTAAAATCCCAGCGCAAGCACTTGTCCCTGTCACAGGAGGAAGTGGGCTTTCTGCTGGGCATGGGCGGTCTGGGCAAGGGTGAAAAAGTGTGTCGGGACGAAAACTTTGGACGCGAGCCGTCGCTGCAAGATGCCCTCGCTTACGAGGCGATCTATGGGCGGCCAGTGCGCGAATTATTCGCCGGCATATATCAGCAGGCCGCGCAGGACGTAGCGGCGCGCGCCAAAATCCTGAACTTCCGCAAGCTTCGGAAATCCGACGTGCGGAAACAGGCAACCATTATTCAACTGGCTGCGAAAGCCAGCGTTAATCCATCAATGCAATGATCCAAAACAAAAGTATTCGTATTTTAGCCATCGCCCCTTTGAGCCGTGGGCTTGGTTACGCCATCATGGAAGGGTCGGACAAACTTGTGGCCTGCGGCAATAAGGTGATTCTGCGAGACAAAAACGCGCAGGCGTTGGCCTGGGTAAATCGGTTTATCAAATTTTATCAGCCGGATGTGCTGGTGCTGCCCGATGTGACGGCAGCGGATACGCGCCGGGCGGCTCGCATCAAAACGCTGCATCGGAAAATCATCGCGTGGGCGGGCAAGAAAAAGGTGAAGGTGCGATTGGTCTCGGTGACGCAGGTGCGAACGCAATTGCTGGGGCAACCCAAGGGAACCAAATTTGCCGTGGCCAAGACGCTGGCGGAGAAATTTCCGATGGCACTGGGACATCGGCTGCCACCAAAGCGTCGTCCGTGGATGAGCGAAGATCCGCGCATGGACATTTTTGACGCCGTGGGCTTGGCGGTGGCCTTTTGGCCGAAAAATAAATAACCCTAACCTCTTGCTGAAATGGCCGCGCCGATTGGGTTGCGGCTTTTTTCTTTAAAGAAATGTTCCCCTTATTATTAAATGTATTGTTCATTGTATTACTATCACGAAGTTTTCTTCGCAGGGGGCACGAACATAATTTCATACCCCCTATGAAGTTTTCTTCATACCCCCGACTCGGAACCTGTGGACAAGTTTGGCCTGATCTTGACGCAGTTGCCGGAGTTCTTCGCCATGGACGCGGGCGTGTTTTCCCGCCGCCCGCATGACGCGTTCGTAACGGTTTTGGATGGTGACGGTGATAAATCCCTTTACCTTCAAGTTGGCGATGTGGGTTTGAATCTGGCGCTCGCTGACGTGGAAGAATTCGGAAAAATACCGGTTGGAGGCGTAACAGCCGCGCTCGTTGTCGAGCGAATGAATTTCCACAAACAAAACTTTTTCCATGATGGAAAGGTTTTCCGATTCCCAAATCTCCTTCGGAATCCAGATGCCCTTGAAGTCTCGTGAAGGTTTCTCCATGTCTAGCATCATAGCAAGTTTTTACCAAACCCGCTAATCCACAGGTCAGGTTCACAAAAAAAGTCCGGCATGATAAAATGACACTAATCACGCCCATGGAAAATGAATCAAAACCAATATTGGAACTGCCCGGCTCCCTGCCGGTAGAAACCGAGACTGCGGCGGAGGTTCCGCACGCTTCGGCAGAGTTCCGCACGGTTCCGAATCCGACGGAAGCATTCGGCAAGATTCCGCATACTGCCGAATCACGAGAAAATCATACGCTGACGGTGCGGGAAACTGCCCGGATGTTTGAAGCAGCGGGGGTGGCGCGGACGGAGCGAACCATCATCAACTGGTGCCAGCCAAACCGGCAGGGCATGGCCCGACTCGACAGCTATTATGATCCGAACGAACGGAAATACTACATCAAGCCGCAGAGTGTGGAGACGGTCATCCAGGAGGAAATGCAGCGGTCGAAAAAAACCAATGAAGTGCCAGTTTCGGAAGCATTCCGAAGCCCTGTGGAACCTGTGAAACATGGTCAGAAATTGGCGGCGGCGAAAGCGGAGGATGAGCGCAAGGTTCAGGAATTGGACCGGGAAATTCTGGATTTGAAAATCGCCAACCGGGGCAAGGATTATCTGATAGATCAATTGAAGGGCGAACGCACTGGATTTTTTGAAAAACTGTTGTCGGCCACCCGGACGGTGGGTCAATTGGAAACGAAGCTGCATCACTTGGATGCGCCTAAATCGGATAGCTGATTCATACACCTTCGGCTTGATGTTGACAACTATTGAGCACATTTGCAACCAGAAATCAGGTTGTTTTTCCAAAGAATTTGTCCGGCCAACCACAGACCCAAACAACCGGAATTAAATCGCGAGAGAATAGAAAGGGAAAACAATCCAGCAATCCGCGTTGGTCACGGTTGTCTATTCGCTGCAAGCTTTCTTTAACAATTTTGCAACGTAAGTTGTTTTATCCTCGTTTTGAAACAGTACGTTGCGCTTTTCAAAATCCGCCTTGGACATTCGCTGGCCGGTGCCGGGCGTCAGCCAGTGGTCAACCTGCTCATATCGCGTGTTCGCGATGATGAACGAATTGAGAAGGACCTCCGGGTCGGCGAGCCGGGTTTCCAATTGTTTGATGGTCTGGAAAAATGAAATTTTGGGATCGTCCGCGCCGTCCAGGTTGCGGATGCCCTTCGGGTCCACGAATGAGACGTATTGCTTGCCGCCGATAAGCAGCCAGAGGATGAAGTCAGGATAAAAATTGCCCGCCTCAAAAAAACCGATGCCCCGGCCCCGGCTCAAATTCCGCAGCAGATACAATTCTTTGCCGTCAAAAAAACTTTGCTCTTTTTCGTAAAAGTTTTTCAGGTCGGTGACGAAATCGCGTTCGCCTTCGTTCAGGGCAACCGGACGGACATCCACCAAACTGCTGTTGAGGTAAATCAATGGTTGGTAAAGGTGCGGCCCGAAACAAATTGACCGGAACGTCCCCCATTCAATTTGCTTCAACACCTTGTTGGCGACGGCTTCCTTGACCTCGTTCAACTTCGTGATGATTTCCTTGGCCGACTCGTCAATCAGGAAACGATATTCGGGCACAAAATTCTCGTCGGTTTCGTCGAGAATTTCATACCGCAGTTGCGGCGCTTCCCACGCGGCTTTTTTCGTTTTGAAAAATACGTCGCAGTATTTTTTTAGCAGTGACACGGCGATTTCCTGCCAGCGAAAAACGCGGTCAAACCGGCCGATTTCCAATTCCTGCGGCGGTATGTAAAGGACATACCAACCTGGGTCTTCCAGCAATGCGCGGCAGGCGTGCGGCGTTAGGTTCAAATTGAACCAAGCCCGTTCGTTTTTGAACTCCTGCAACTGGCGCTCAATCTCCTGCCAGTCGAAAAAGGCAAGATGCTGCGGCGTGAGTTTGCCTTCATGACGCGGGGCTACGTCCGTAGTGGCCGCGATGTCGGGCGCGATGCGGCTTTGTATTTTTGGATACCAGTCCAGCGCGATGCGCCGACCCAGCATGTCCGCATCCGGCGGGCCAAGCACCGGCTTGGGGCCGTTGCGCTTGAAATCCATTTCCGGCGGCAGCCGCAAGATTTTCAGCTTTTGCGTGCCGAGGTTTTTGAACGTGGGCAGGACGAACTCGATGCGGTCGTCGTTGGGCGGCAGTCCTTCCTCCTCCAGATATTCTTTGAACTGCTGCATGAATTGGGCGCGGACACCAAAGACATTCAGCGTTTCCAGCAGATTGATATGATCCGGCTTGTGCCCTCGGAGTTCGTCCACGAAGCCGCTGCGCTTCAACCCAAATTTGTAGCCCTTCAGCCGGACTCCGCGCCCGAAAAGCTGGATGATTTGCGAGCCTTCTGTCTGGCCGACATTCATCAAGCCCATCGTGCTGACGCGCCAACTGCTCCAGCCTTCCGTGAACTTCTTCGAGCCGATGAGCAAATTGATTTTGGATTCGGCGTCATTGATGCCTGCGAACAGCGATTCGGAAAATGGCCGGTCTGACACCTTCAATTGTTCGGGATGCCGGTCGCAAAGGTCGCGGAGCTTGGGCGCGTCGCCGACATTGATGACGCCAAACGGTTCGTTGTTTTCGCCGAGACGCAGCGCGATTTCGCCGTCGCTGCCGGTCAGGTGGTCAACGTGCAACGCGGCGACGGTGGCCGCGTTGAAAACAGTTTTCAGGATGTCGGTAAAAATTTCGGCGGGCGAAAGGCCGCTTTCAATCAGGAACGGATAGGCGCGGCTAAAAATGTCGTTGCCGTTGGTGTTGTGCAGCCCGGTGTTGCCGGACAGCAGGCGTTGAATCCGCGCGATTGACTCCGCGCCGCCGTGGATGAACTCCGCGAGAAACAGCAACACGTCAACCACGTCGGAAACATCCTGCCGGCCTTCCGTGCGGACGGCGGTCACTTTGCTGCCGACAAGAATCCACAACGGGCGATCAATCAGAAACGGGCGAAAGGCTCGCTCCTGATTGCCGTAAAGCACGACTTGCTGATAAAACGCCAGCAAGCAGGCCGTGAGATACAACCGGCGCGTTTCCTCGTCGCGGTCGTCGGCCAGATTCAAAATCCGGTAGTCTTTGCCGAAGCCATCGCGGTAAAAATACTTGTAGGAATAATCAAACAGGACGCACTTCGCGTATTCCTCCGTGAGTTCCGGCTTGTTGGCGGCCTTGAGCGCCTGGCTGAACGTGGCGGAATACTCGAACGAAAAACCCTGTTCACACAACTGGTCGCGGTTTTTTTTCCATTTGAAACCGCCCGCGCCGCGATGGCCTTCGTCCACCAGCACCAGATTGTTGCCCTCGAACGCATCCACCGCGACGGTTTTGTCGCCGCTGTCCTCGGTCAATTTGGTGATTTCCAGAATTTCCACCGAATGACCGGCAAACAGGCCGGTGCTTTCCTTGGAAAATATTTCCGCTTCAATGCCGCTGGCCGTGAACTCCTGCTGGTGCTGGCGCGAAAGCCCCTCGTTGGGCGTCAGCAAAATCGTTCGGTTCACCTCCCGCTCGCGTCCGTGCAATTTCAGGTAATGGCGATACTGGCAAATGTTGACGTGCATGAGCAGCGTCTTGCCGGAACCGGTCGCGCTCCAAAATGCCAGTTTGCGCAAAGCATCCGCGACAAACGGCTTGATCTGGTCGCGGTCGGATTTGTCCAGGTTGAATTTGGCAACGTGGTCGTTCAGCCCGTCCAACAACTGATCGGCGTCGCGAAAATAGCGGTCCAGATAAATTTCCGTGAACAGCAGGCCGAGATATTGAAAATACTTCCACCGCAGCGGCTCGCCGCGCCGGGCGCTGATGGTCTGCGTGTGGCGGACAATGTTTTGATCGTAGGCCAGCAGCAAATCCTTATTCAACTGCTGGCGCGGGAACAACCGCGCCGCGATGACGTGGTGGAAACGCGAGACGTTGTTTTCGTCCACACCTTCCAGCGCGGTGTCGTGCAAGCCATCGGTTAGCGGGATGAAAGAATCCGCCTCGAACAAGCCAAGAATCCACTGGTTCAAAACCAGCCGCTGGTCGAAACGCAGCGCGGGCGCTTGCGGGCGGCGGGCGCGGCGGCTAGTGGTTGGCGCGGCGGGAGGCATGGGCTGTCAGTTATCCGCCCACACAAACTTGCGCTTCAAAAAATTCAGCCGGTCAAAGCGAAGAAGTTTATCGTGCTGCAAACGACCAACAATAATTCCTGGCGGAATGTCCAGCCGCTGGGCGAAGCTCAAAACCGATTGCTGGCGAAAATCCCGGCCTTGGATAAAACCAATGTATTTTTCTCTGGGGATCAGAAATTCGCAGGCGAACTCGTTCGCCTCTTTTTCGGTTACATCATTGTCTTTGACGCCTTCCATGAACACGCCCGTTTTGATTTCCTGCAAGACGTGTTTGGCTTCGTGGAAAAATGTGAACCAAAAATGGTCGTCGGATTTGTAGAGCAGACTCAATTGAATGAGCGCCTTGTCCTTGGTCAACCAATACGTTGCACCGCTCACGCGCAGCTTTTTCAACTCCGGCGTGAACACAAGTGCGACGCCCGCCTCGGCGCAAAGCTGTTGCATCTGTGTCTGGAACTCAGTTGGCTGCTTTTTCGTCAAGGCGCGGATTTGCTTCAGTGCCGCCTTGAATTTCTCGGCATCGAATGGCCGCGTCTGAATTTTTTGCGCATCCAGTTCACCTTTGCGGAGCCACGCGGAGACGATGCCAAGCTCGTCCGTCGCCAGCTTTGACTTGCGGAAGCGAACGGTGAATTTCGCCCAGTAACTTTCCCAAAGCGTCGGCGTCGCCGTGCCATAATATGCGAGGGTGAATCCAACTTTTTCCTCATCGCTCTCGCCCGCCGGCAACCATCCCAAGCCAACCATTTCTTTGTAGGGAATCCGTTTCAGCCATGAAATCGCATCTTGAAAATCAACCTGCTGGGCTTTGCGCGCAAGAAATTCCTGATAATTCGCATCGAGGTTGAGCCAGAACGCGGCGGGTGTGCCGAGCGCCGTTTCGAGCTTTACCGCAGTTTCCGCCGTAATGGGCGCGATGCCTTGGATGATTTGATTGATCGTCTTGCGGCTCAAGCCGACGCGGTCAGACAATTCAATTTGGGTCATGCCCAGCGATTCCAGCGTTTCGGCCAGCGTGTCGCCGGGCGGCGTGCGGTCTTGCGGTGAGTAAGCCAATGGAGTTTTGTCAGCCATGATAGTCGAGTATGTCGGTTATGGTTATTGCCGTTACTTTTGTCCAATCCAGCCCGCCGTCATCTTTGCGCGGAATCGGCTCGTGACATGGTTCAAACAGCAAGCGGTAGGGATGATCGAGGTCCACGGCCAGCTTTCCCTTCAAATTGCCGGTCAGTTCATGGCATCGTGCGCCGGGCAATTTCCTCATCATCTCCAAGTTCGGGGCTGCCGCCAGTTCGTCCAAACGTCGGCGGATCAATTTGCCTCGCCGCTCGCCCCATTCCCGCTTTGCGTCCGCAATGGTCTGCGAATGCTTTTGGAACTTTGTTGTGCGAAAATATACATCCACAAGCGGTTGGGGTCAATAATTATGTTTACCTGTTTGGTTACACATTTTACACATCCTGCACATCGAACATCAACCGCTTGAACTCATCCTCAATACGCCGCACCTTCCACGTCTCGTCGGCGCGCTTGAGGTTTTCCAGGTTGTTGTCGCCGTTGACGTAGATGACGGCGAACTCCATATCCTTGGTGTTGTATTCCTGTTTCTTGAAAAAATCATCGAGTTCCTTGTTGGATTTCTCGGCCACGTTACGCCAGATGACCAGCGTCTTTTCACCGGCGGGATTCAGGCCGGTGACGACCTTGAAGCCGCGCAGGGTGTCCGTGTGGCTCACGCGCAGGCCGAGCAGATAATTGAACGTCTCCACCAAATCCACGTTCACGGCGCGCGACTCGCCCACGCTGCCGGTGGCGATTTTTAGCTGGTAGGCGAACGGGTTGGCGAACTGCGCCACCGCCAGCAACGACGCGCTCCCGGCGCTTTCCACGTCCAGTTGGTAGCGGAGCAGATAATCCTCTCGCAACGGCGCGTGCTGGCGCAACAGGTCGTCCTGCGCCTCCGTGCGTTTCAATTCCAGATTGTTCAAGGCGTCCTCGTAGGATTCGAGGCGGAGATATTTGAACAGGTGGCTTGAACCTTCCCGCGAGACGGGTTTGCCGCCCTTCCAATCTTTGGAGTAAATCAATTTTTGCAATCGGAGTTTCAGCACGGCGTCAAAATGCTCGCCCATTTCGATGAGAAGATATTTTCGCCCGCCTTTGTCCTCTCTGTTCAAATCAATAACCGCATGGCCTGTTGTGCCCGATCCACCGAAGAAATCCATGCACCAACTTGATGGTGGTGCGGCCATTTCCAAAATGCGCCGCACAAAACTAAGCGGTTTCGGAAATCCAAAATCCAGTCCCATGCCGGGAAGTATTGTTTTCGTATCAACTTGCGTGTCGTCAAACATGACCGATTGCGGCGTCATGTTTTCATACTCATCAAGATAGTTCTTAACTCCCGGCACGGTTGTTTCATCTTCGCCAAAGTGAAAACCCGTCGGCTTTCGCGCCGCAATCTCGTCAGTCTTGTCTTGGTCAAACCTCCAGTTGTCGGAAATTTTACATTTCTTTTTCGATGTCGGATGAATTAGCAAAACATTCGGATACACAATTGCGCCTTCACTTTGAAGTGTGCGGTTTGGATTTCCTGAACGATAGACGCCCTTTTCGTCGAACTCGGTATAGTGATCGAAAGCCTTGAACATCGGGATTTTTGAAATCTCCCGTAGATTCTGCCGCTTCTCGTCATCGGTCAGTTTCATTTTTAGCAGAGCTTTGGTGCGCTTCTTAAATTCATCCACATACGGTTTCTTTATCGCCCATTTGTCTGCACGCGCAATCGCATCCGGGTTCTTTATGCTGACGACACAATAGTCATGAGTCGTCGAGAGAAACTGCGACCAACTTTTGGTTGAAGGATTCACGCGAACGATTGTTGCTTCCGGGCTGCATCCAAATTGCAGTGCTTGAAGCTCGGCCAATCGCACATATTCGTGGTCGTCCACGCTCGTGAATAATGAACCTCCATCAGTAAGCATTGCCGATGCTCGCGCCAAGCGTGACTCCATCATGGCGAGCCACGACGAATGTTGATATGTGTCCTTGTAACAGAAGCCGTCGCTGCCAGTGTTGTAAGGTGGATCAATATAAATGCACTTCACTTGTCCGCGAAAGCGTGCCTGCAATAAACTGAGTGCGTGGAAATTCTCACCGTGAATTATCAGGCCGTTCGTGGCTGCGTCCAGCGTGGCCGCGCCGCCCAAAATCTTGTCGTCCGCCAGAAGCCTTTCCTTGAACTCCTCCGGAAAGAATTTTGTGTCCAGCACCAGAAATGGATTGGCTTTCAGAAATTCCACCGCGAGCGGGACGGAATAGCCGGGAGTTGGTGTCTGACTTTTCGCGGTTGAGGCGGAAATGAGTTCACCCTGTTTGGCAACCGGCGCGGGGGTGCCGGCCTTGATTTCATCAATGGCAAACAGCTTCACCCATTCGGCGCGCTGCGCGTCGTTGGCGGCAATCTCCGGGTAAAGCGCTTCCGCCACGCGGTCGAGCGTCACGCAATAATTCGTCTCCACCACGAATTTCTTTTTGAGCCAGAGTTTTTTCTGGAAGTTTTCCAACTGCTCCAAAAAATCAATGATCTTGCGGGCGATGGCGCGAATGGCCTTGATCTTGGCGAGGTATTGCCCCACGCGCGGAGCGTCCTCGGCCTCAATGTCGTCGAGGTGCATGATCTCGTTCTTGATGTAGAAATCGAGCTCGCGCCGGAGAAAGCCGCCGATGTCTTTGTGGATGAAATAATCGAAGCTGTTGCGGGCGGTGTAATCGCCCAGATGTTTTTCCAACAGCGTGCGGTTGGGATTCTTTTCCGTGGGCGCAAACCGCGCCAACGCGGATTTCCAAGCGGTGAAGCCGGGAACATTCAGAATCGTTGCGCTGGCGAGCGTGTTCAGCTCGGCCTGCTTGCGCTTGTCGGCGTCGGGCCGGTATTCAAACCGGATGACGAGTTCGCCGTCGGTTTCCAGCAGCGGCTCGTCGGCGCCCAGTATGAAACGGCGTTCCTGCCCGGCGGCGGATTTTTTGTTGTCCGCCTCGGTGTCGGCCTCGACGAGCTTGAAATGGATGCGCTTGCCGTCGGCCAGCTTGAACGTGTAGTCGCGCAGAAATTCGCTGGTCTTGATGTAGTATTGATCGGCATTGGCCCAATGCAATTTCACTTCCTCGCCTTCGTAGGGAATGGCATAGACGCCGGCCTTGTAGCGGCGCAACGCGAGAAAATCACCGCCGGAGTAATAGCGCCGGAAGAAATTGGCGAGATCGGACAGGACCTCGTTTTCCAGCGCGGACACGTCCACGGTGGCAGCAAGCTGGGCGCGAAGTTCCTTCACCTTGGGCGATTGCTCGGCCTGCTCGGCGCTGAATCCAGCCGCACGCGCGGCGGCGATGGCCTTGGCGAGTTCGGTTTCCAGCCCGGCGCGGTCGCCGGTCTGAATTTTTTCCAGTTCGGTGCGAACCTGCGGCAGCAAATCGTGATCGAGAAACCGCGTGACCTCGGCGCGCTTGGCATTCATCACACGGTAGATGCCAAAGTCGAGGTCGGCCTGGTCGAGCATGAACAGCTCGGCGATTTCCATTTTCAGCTTGGCGAGATCAATTTTGGGCGCAACGGCGACGGGCTGTTCGCCGACGACGTATTCCGGCAAGTCCAGAGTTTCGTCGAGGTAGTCGTCTTCCAATTCCTCCAGCGCGATGATTTGCTCGGCAAGGTTGTCCTCGGCTGGCTGGCCGTCGCGGATTTTTTCCAGCCGTTCCTTCATGGTTTCCAGCGTGCCGGCAATGGCGGGGCTGGATGAGGCCAGCAGCTTGCGCAGAATCAACGTGGTCAGCGCCCGCTGCCGGACGGGAATGGAATAGGTGTCTTCCCGCAACAGAAATGCGGAAACCGCCTCGTAAAATTTATGTTCGCCTTCCGTGGGCTGAAACGGGCGCGTGATGGGATGCCGTTCGGTATATTGAATGTATTCGGTAACTTGGTTGCGGAGCGTGCGTTTGCAAAAACCGGCGAGACGCTCGCGCAATTCCTTGAGGTCGCTGTCCTGCCGCATGTATTGCGAACGGAACGAACCAACGTCGCCAAAAATATGCTCATCAATGACGGTGGAAAGGCCGTAAAGTTCAAGCAGGGAATTTTGTAGCGGCGTGGCCGTGAGCAAAACTTTACGCCGATTTTCCAACGCCCAACGCAATCGCTGACCCATTTGGTTGCTGGGGCGGTAGGCATTGCGGAGTTTGTGCGCCTCGTCAATCACCACGACATCCCATTGCACGGCGCGCACGTCAGTCTGCATGGCGCTGGCGAAATTGAGCGACGTGATGACGATGGCATCCGCCAGAAATGGAGCGGGGTTGCCGTCGGCCTGGGCGCGGCGAAAGGCGACGGAATCCAAAATGACTGTGGGCAGGTTAAATTTTTCCTCCAGTTCCAGACTCCACTGTTTGCGGATGGACGCCGGACAAACCACGAGCAAGCGCCGTCGCCCTTCCGCCCACAGCTGACACAGAATCAATGCGGCTTCGATTGTTTTGCCGAGGCCGACTTCATCGGCGAGAATCACGCCCTTGCTCAACGGTGATTTCAGCGCGAACAGCGCGGCGTCAATCTGGTGCGGATTCAGGTCAACGGTGGCGTTGAACAGGGAAGCGGAGAGACGGTCGGCGTCCGCCGCTGGTTTTCGCAGCGTGAGATCGTGCGCGAAATAGCGGGCGTGATAAGCCGTTGTTCCCTCGTGGCTCAAGATGCGTCCTCAAATGGTAGGGTCAAGGGCATCATCAAAACGTTGATTTTGCCCGCATATTTGTAATGTAATCAGCGCAATCTGAATAGGAAAAGTTACCGCAATAAATTCGCGTGCTGTTTCAGCCATCGCTCGGCCTGCAAATAATTAGGAACAAGGCGTTCTACTTCCTGCCAGAATTTTTCCGAGTGGTTCATTTGTCTCCGATGCGCCAGTTCATGCAGGATGATGTAGTCGCGCACAAAACCCGATGTCTGAATCAATCGCCAATTGAGCGAGATGGTTCCGCGCCGCGAACACGAACCCCAGCGAGATTTTTGATTCCTTACGGTGACGCGGGACACATTCACTCGATGCAGTGCCGCCAAGTCCATGACGCGGGGCGGCAGTTCCTTGGACGCAAGAGCGCCAAGGTGTTTTTGGATCGCTGGCCGCAAGTCATCGTGTGCATCGGAAACATTTATCCGTTCGGTGCTGAAACAGATTGAGCAGCCAGCGTCAGGTTCAATGCTAATCAACTCGCCACGAAAAAGAATCTCCGTTCCCAGATTCCAAGTGTCAGGAATTTTTGGCCGGGCTGCCAGACGTTGGAATTGTTGTTCAAGCCAACCGACGTTTCGTGAGGCGAAATCTCTAGCGGCTCGAATGCTTCCGTTGCGTGGGATCGTCACTCGCGCTGTGCCATCGGGACGCAGACGGAGCAAATAGCGACGCGCTCTCGGATGATGCACCATTAAAAGCGGCACAGTTCGCGAGCCGACCTGCATCGCATCGGTCTTCGGTTCTTCCAGCTTTTTGAATCTGAAAAGTTTTTTTAGAATCACAAAATCATCAATCTCCCCACCAAGGTTTTTCAAACATATCCCGGTCAATTTGCGCCGGTTCAATACATCGCGGATCATCCGTCTTTGGACTGTTGATGAGATTGCTGACGGGATAAATTTTCAACGGTTCTTGCAGCGGGCTGTTTAAAGCTGATTGAAACAATTCGCCGCCGGTTTTGTTTTCCAACCACCAACGATAATGCGCCGGTTGCACGATGACTGGCATTCGGTGACGGGACATTATTTATTTGTTAGCAACGACACGAGCAGCACAACCACAAATATGGCGATTCCGAGGATTAAAAAAATAACCGGCCATATTACGGCAGGGCGGATGTCATTTTCCTGATTGGTCTTGTCACCGTGCTTTTCATAGCTGGAATACGATAGTCCAGTTCCTGGAAAGCTCACCGTTTTGCGAATGCCGTCCTTTGAAATATTTGCTGTCATTCCTGGGCGACCTATCGACACAGAGACTCTCTTCTTTCCCAGATTCAATCTAATGCCGGGGAGCAGGCTGAAACTTTTTCTGAATCGAAAACCCATAATTATGTTTCAATCGAATCATCCCTTACGAATGTCGCTATCAATTTCTGCAAATGGTAAACTCCAAAAGCCCCTATCGCTCCGACAATGTATCTGCCCAAGGCCTCCTCGTATTCCCTCTTTTTTTGCGCCTTTAGTCCTCCGATGAGCCCTTCCAGCGCCAACAAAGCACAAAACGCAATCAGGCCAACAAGGACGAATTTAGTCGCCATTACGACAATGGTTTTGCCGACGCTCCGGTTGGCCACATAGGAGATCCATCCAGAATAAGATAGGAGCATTAGAATTATGCACTTGTTTACCCAACTGAACGCTACTTCAAAATTCCAATCTGCCATCGTAATGACAACCACCGGCAGTGTCACGCAAGACAAGATCAAGTCCGCCTTACCGCGATAGATAACCACTTTTTGCCTACGTCCCCAATTAATCCCAGGAATAGCCAACAATAGACACGCCACCAGCAGAACCCCGTAAATGATGTAAATGGTCTTGGTTGCCTCTGGATTCATATTTGCGAGTTTACTTTTAGGTTTAATGACTTCGTGCGACTGCTATCAGCGGCAATCTCGGCCAGTTTGCCAATCAATGCCTTGAGTTCTTGGGCAAATTCACCGGATAGAATGGCGGCCATAGTTTCATCGTTCCAGTTACGATGTTGATCCCACCATGCCCAGACCGGCCACCATTCTGATGAATTACATCCGGTAAACATCGCCTTAAATTGGCCCATAATCTCGGTCTTCAAAGCGCTATTCAAAATGGGGCCAATGTATGCGAAGCCAAAAAAGAAATTCCGGTAATCACTGACTTCGCAAACTACGCCAAAGCGCAAGTTCAGAGCTTTTAATTCGGGTGTTGTGAAAACATATCCATCTTCTTTTTCCCCGTGGCCTGATGGCATCTCTAAAACCTCCAAGTTTAGTTCGCGAATATAGGGTTCGATCTGTGAGTTCAATTTAGCGATGATGGCTTTGCGAATTTCCCAATTTGCATTCCGCAGACTGGCATAGGCCATGTAATTGTTTTTGTCCTTGAGGACAGCTTCGATCAGTTCTTGGTTCATGCGCGTGCTGGTGTTTTGCTGGGTGAGGTCTTTAATCAGATGGATATATTGTGTGATCGTCTCGCGGACACCTGGCGTGTTCGTCGCCTCCTTGCGACAACTTTCCAACCACCGCACAATGTCGCCCCGGTAGGAAACCAAACGCAAGTTTGGTCCGACAGCTTTTTCAGCACCGTCAGGCGGACTGTCGCCATTGAGCGTCAGGTATAGCAGAGTCGCCTTGGGAGCATATTGATGGTAGCGCTCCAATTGTTCCTCTTGCAAACCAGCGTAAATTTTATTTTCAATCACAATGCGCCGGTGGCTGCCATCTGTGATCTCAATATCCATCCGCCCTAGCGCGCCAATTGAAACTTCGGTGGCAACGCGTGCGGATTCGGGATCGAAATCCGGGATACTTAAACCTGCGAGAAAGTGTTTCAAAAAAACGGCACCTTGACCATGTGAACCTTGCGGATTCAAAAACTCCGCTAGAATTGGCGAGTGGGTGCGAACTTCGTAATGACCGACGTGCAAGATGTCGAAGATGTTGAATCGTTCCCCCCGGGCCTCGGTAAGCGCCTCCTCATAGTGGCGGATATTCCTCGCCAAGGCGAGAAGCTGGAAGCCACAGGATTTGTAATCCTCATCGGTCACAAATTCATCCCTCCAAATACAGCCGATTGCTGCGCCGTGGAGCATTTTTTGATTTCGCGGTTCATGCAGGGAGATGCAATGACGCAAGGATGCAATCAGGCGAATCTGAGGACAAGCGGGAAACAAAGAAACAGTTCTGGACGGCGTCGGTGTGCTTCACGCCAGATTTTGGGCCGCCATGGCCAACGCTGTAGATTCCAGCGAAGTCATTCGAATTATGGCGTTGCCAGAGTCATGATTTCACGCCGAGGTTCCATTAAAGCGGCAATGATTTGGGCGAACCAGGCAATGTTTATTTGCCCCTTATGATCCAGAAACTTTCCCTCTTGGGTTCCCGCCCGGAATGAGCGGCGGACGGTAGAGCTTCGCGAGCCGCTTTAACAGTGTGGGCGTCAGTTCGTGGAGGCAATAGTCTTTGACGAATTGCCGGGCAGCGCGGACGGCGCTGGAATCGGTCGTGCGAATGACCGCCTCGACCAGTTGAGCGGCGGAACGATTGGACACGTTGGCCGAACCGATAAAGGCGGCATGGCCAACGACAAAAACTTTGGCGTGCAGGTTGGGCACGCTGTAAATCGCCACGCCGCGTTTGACCAACTTGATCAGGTCTGCCGGACAGGTCTGGCCGGAAGCGACGGCGCGCTCGCTGGCGTCCACGACGAGGCGGCTGCCCTTGGACAACGGCAGTAGGTGGCTTGCACCCGCGCCAAAATACGCCACCGCCACCGCGCAAGGTTGCCGACAGTTGCGCACGGCCTCGGTCAACTGCGGCCAAATCTCTTTGCTTACAAAAATCGTGCCCATGCTATTTACATTCCCGGCTCGCCACTGTTTTTCACCTCGGCATCCCACCTTTCTATCTCACGCCCAAGCAAATTATTCATTTTAGCAACGCCTGTGTGAATGATGTATCACGCACGATTCCCTGCCGCCGCGCCGTGGTTGGCATGAAATTACAGCTTTGCGTTAAGAATGCGAACAACGCGGACAAAGCTCGGCAAGTGCTGACTCAATATGGCCGGGTCGAGTTTTTCCAGCACCTCGAAGGAGCGCTTTCCTTTGGCGTAGTAATTTTGGCAGTCCTTCGTGGCGACTACTAACGCATCTTGGACGACACCTCGCGCACGCTGCTCTAGGTTGGGATGTGCAGGCAACGGATTATTGTTTAGTTTATGTTTGTAATGTGCCCGCAGCGCCGCTCGATCCGCGACAATCCATGTTTCCATGCAGGTCGTCATAAACAAAACCTGATCATCCGTCGCCCCAGCGGGCTTTGCCCAAGACGCAACAGTCGTGACCGCCGCCAGATGTTTCCAAGCCTGCTCGATGTCAACCATTGGTTCCTCACTGTCAATCCACATGGCAACGTATTCGCCAGCACCACCGGCTTGGTGCGCCGTGCAAAACCGATCATAAACTTTGCCGCGTCCGCCACAAGCGACCAAGCGGGGTTTGCGTCCGCTAAATCCCATTCGGGTCAATAAAGTATGGAAAGCCTGTTGGCAGCGAATGGTCAAATACTTGGAACTGCTTCCATCTTCATAGGCACCGCTCGCGCCGCCTTCGACGTAGATATACGCACTCACCAACGCTTCCCTCCAAGTTGACCTTCGATCCATAACTGGCCAAGACGATATTTCTCAAGCCATGTTTTTAGTTTCGCTGCGGAAAGGCGGTTCATCTCCGTCTTCCCGTCATGCTTTTCGCACACCACGACGCACTCCGGTGTTTCTGTCATCGCATCCACCAAAATATCCGAGTGCGTTGTTACGATGAGTTGTGTCCGCTCGGACGCCTTGATCAATAGCTCAGCCACCTTGGGCAATATGTCTGGGTGCAATCCAAGCTCCGGCTCTTCGATGCAGATGAGCGGCGGTGGCGTTGGGTCGCAAAGAATCGCTAACAGGCACAGGTAACGCAGCGTTCCATCCGACAACCGCGTGGCTGGAATGGAAAAATCGCCTTCGGTAAAGAAAACTTGAACCGTGCCGCCTTCAATGAGCACGTCGAAGTCGGTAATACCTTCGTAGAGATCTTTCAATCCAGCGAGAATCGCTTTCTTGGCGGCAGGAAAACGCGTTTTCAACCGGTTGAGAAAAAGTCCAAGATTCGAGAAATCTTCTTCCAGCGTGTCATTCCTCACGTCCGCTTTTTGCGGTTCTCGGAAAACGGCGCTCCTTCCAAATGACCATTCCCGGTAAATCCGAATTTTTTCATAGCTTTGCGCCAGCCATGCCAATTCTGGGTATGCTTCTGGGTCGCGCCGCTGCGCCAATATTGAGCGGTCGGGTTCAATGGTATCTTTGGCCAGCCGCCGTTGTCCTTCTCTTACCGTATTGACTACCGGCTGCCCACGTTGGTAGCGGTAGTAGAAATAAACATCATCTTCGTCTTTGTAGCGGACTTCGGTATCTTCCACGCGCTCGTCATCCAATGAAAACGCCTGCGACACGGGATGGAAAGCGACGGCATGGCGAATTGGCTTGCACTCGCCTTCATGGCGAATCGGCTTCAACTCGTTTGGATAGCTCACCACCCACTCGACGGAGGCCGGGGCTTTTTGTTTTCCTTTCCATATCCACTCCGCCACACCACCGCCTTTCCGTGTCACCTCGCGGAACTCTTTGGGCGCAGAGCGCATCAGGCTGATGGCTTCAATCAGGTTTGATTTTCCGCTGCCGTTCGGGCCAATGAACAGATTGAGCGGTTGAAGATCAATTCCCGCGTTGTCCGGGCCGAAGGAAAGAAAATTCCTCGGTTTTAGGTGTTGAAGCAAAGCAATGTTTTTTGCGTCAGGCATAGTTCAAGTCTCCTCAATTTCAGTTTCATCAGCAATACCAGCTTCATCCGTGGAATTTTCTGAAATAATAACTTCCTGCGGCTCGACTGGAAGTTTAGCGGCGGCGGCGCGCACGTCCAGCTTGCCCGTCACCACGTCGGCGACCAGCCGTGTGCGATATTCGCGGAGCAAACCTATTTCGCGCTCGGTGCGAACGAGAATTGAATCAATATCCCCACATTCGTTTTCAATCGCTGCACAAATTTCTATTTGTTCGTTGATGGGAGGGACAACGATTGGATTATTAGCAACTTCACGAGTCGTAATTTGTGGGATTGCTGTTTGAACGAAATGATATAGGAATGGTTTGTTGCCTATCCCAAAAGCATGAGCGAATGAAGATGTCAGGCGATCGTTAGGAATTCGTTTTGCTTGAATTGTAGTTTGAGTTGAAGTGCATAAGCTCTTCACCAAAGCAACATAGCCAATAGAATTGCCACGCGCCGGAATTACCATGTCGTCTTTATCAACCAATGCACGAGCTTTATTCTTGCGAGTATAACCCAAGATCGCACCACTCATTGTAGCGCTCAGAACGGGCAATTCCCCACTGTCAGTGAGGTCGGTTTTAAGAAATGTTTGCCCCATACGCACTTGGAAGAAATGTTTATATTTTGCAACTTCCCAATGCTTCGGGATGTCGCCGAGCCAGGGAATGCCGGAGGGTTTGAGCGGGGCGTTGGGATGCAACCCGCGCGTGACGGCGCGGTGGATGATGGCCTGCTTCTGCTCATTAAGCAGCGCGATTAACTTCAACTTCGCCCGAATTGCCTGCTCAATTCGCCCGTTCGCATGGATGAGAAAACGAACGATGGCACTTTGCTCCTCCGGGTCTGGTTGTGGACTTTTTGTGCCAATGAATCTCGAAGGCGGTATGGTGTGACGTAACCCGGAATAAAGAGGACTAAGCAATTTCCGGTCGTCCATCGCCCGATAAAATAGCTCGAAGTATCCAGCCTGCTTGGGATTAAGACATTCAAAAACCGTGTATGCTCCAGTGATCATCCCGTCATGTGGCGACAAGCCGACGGTGCGCGGCGTTTCGGGAACGTCAAAGAGGCAAAAGACAAGATCGCCGGCACGAACTTCCTGACTTGTGCCCATATCGGACGACCATTTTCCCTTGCCGTTAGCAACATCGCGCACAATAACGCCCCGCTTGGTGAGCGAGAGCAGTCGAAAGTTTTTATGATTTTTTCCAACCAGCACTTTGCGCTTTCGTATCAAACCGCGATTGGGAAGAAGCTGCCAATGCGACGGCACTTTTTCAGCCCAAGGCAAACCGGAATCTTTGTATTCCGGGTAAGGCTTGAGGCCGTCAATCATTTGACGGTTCCTTTCAACTGCGGCTTTAGCCCGGCGGCTTTCATATCCTCAACGGTTTCGGGAATCCATTTGAGGGCATTCTTGGGATTGGCCCGGTATTTTTTTTCATGATCCTCCGCGAAATGGGCCGCGACCTTGGCGGCAATTTCATCCGCCGTGCCGCCTTCCAGCAAACATTCCCAGAGATACCGGTCGTAAGGATTGCGCGGAAATTTTATTGTCGATTTGCCTTCACCGCCGGCGTCCGCCACGCCATTGGTCGCTTCCAAATCCGTGGCTTCCTTAACGCCGGTCGCACGTTGAATTTCCGCCCAGAGCCGTTGTTGTCGCCAAGCAAGGAAGCCTTCGTAATCGTCCGACCAAAACGGCGAATCGTCACCGATGGGCAGGCAATGCGATTGCAGAACGGCATCAAAGGGAAATCCTGCCGTGCGTCGAATTTCATCGAGGTAGTCCGACGGGGCGCGGTCGCTGATCATCTGGTTGGTGGTGCGGTCAATCAGCGTGCGGTTGAGAATGCAATCGCGATGGCGGGCGACTGCGACACCCTTTTTGGTCTCAAGGTAATTTGCCGGAAAAACATGGTGGTCATCAATGCCCTGCTCAAGAATAAGTTTGCCCGTGATAACGGCCTGCGTGTGGAAATCGCGCGCGCCGGTGCCGCTGCCGAGAATCAAACAGATGACACCGCGATAAATGGAACGCTGCCGAGGCGTGATGTCGCGCAGTGATTTGGGATCAAAACGGAAAGTGCTGACGGATTCAGGCAAATTCCCACCGTCCAACCAAGCTGGCAATTCGGTGACATCTTTGGCGGACTTGCTATTTGGTGCGCTCTCGTAAACCTGGCCGAAGACAGAACACCAAAACCAGCGTTTCAGTTTTTCCCGCTGTGCGCCGGCCACCGGCGTCTTAGGTGTGCCGCATTTGGCGAGAACGGCGGCCAATGGTGCCAGCATGGTTTGGTAAGGCAGCCACTTGGGCAGCGTCACCTTGCAATCGTCACGGAGAATATGCAACCCAGCGGCAAGAGCATCGGTGACTTTGACCCACCAGTTTGAAATATCGGCGGCGGCGAGATTGAGGACTTCGCTCCGCTTGCACGACGGGGCTTTGCGACAGGCGAGGGAAATAGCCTGAAGGACATAGTAGGGATCAACTTCAAAATCGCCGATGATGGAATGCTGTTCGAGAGTTTTTTCCCAAAGTTCACGCAGATTGATATTTTGAGGCCAGAAACGCGCGGTCAGCAATTCAAAGACACTGAGTTTGACGCCGGTGCGGTTTAGCGTTTCAAAAATGGTGCACAAAGCATCCGGCTTGGTGGTGTCGGACAGTGTGACCACCGGGAAATGGTAATCGTCAATGATCTGAATCCATTGTTCTTCGATGCGATCCAGAGCATCTTCCAAAGCGATGCGTTCGCGGTCAGACAACAGCCGAGCCGTCTTTCGACCCCACTGGCTAAAACCGCCGGCACCATTTTTCAATGTGGAAAGCGGCAACAACAACTCCTTGGCTTGAACTGCAAAATCCTCCCGTTCCTTGACCCATTTCGTGGCGGCGCGTTCGTGAAAAATGGCTTCCTCAAAATCTGCTCCGTCCATCAACTTGCGTAAATCCAAAAAATAACGATGTTCCCCGACACCATAAAAAGCCTGATAAAGAGAGGTCAAACGCTGCTGACCGTCCAGAACCAGAAACGTGTGCTTGTGGCCATCCAAGGCTGGCGCACCTTCAAATTCGCGCGCGGCAAATACACGTTTGGCATCCCGCACTCGTAAGATGCTGCCGGCTGGGTAGTCATTAGCGATGGAAACAATAAGTTCCTGCGTAGCTCCCGGCTCCCAAACAAAATCACGCTGGAAGTCTGGCAGGCTCATGCTGCGCGAGTGGATTTCACCAAGCAGTTCCTTCAACGCGCGCGGATTTGTATCTTCAAACAGACTCATGATTTTTTCCCTCCGGTGATTGTGACCAACAATCCTTCGGTTTCTTTTTCCAGCGCCACAATGTCCGCGCGGATTTGGTCAAGCGTGCGGAGCGGTTGCGGTTTGTAAAAATGCCGCGTGAATGAAACTTCGTAGCCGATCTTGGTGGCGGTTTCGTCAAGCCACGCATCCGGCGTGTAGGGCAGCACTTCGCGGCGGATGAAAGCCTCAATGCCGCCGGGTTCAAGCAACGGCACTTGCTCGGTGTCGCGCAAGTCGGAATCGGTTTCGTATTCCACCACGCATTTCTTGCCGTCCACGGTGGCTTCGTAAAATCCGCGCAACGGGTCAGCCTTCGCCTTGCCGGGCTTGTGAATCTTGGCAACAACCGGCGGCGCGGTTTCCACGCGCCAACTGACGGCACGCAGAATGATTTTCAATTCCGCCGCGCCAAGTTTGATTTTCAACTTGTCGAGCGCCGCCGCGACGCGGGCGCGGAAAATGTTGTGGTCTTCAAACAGCTTGTCGCCGAGTTCGCGGCGCAAGGCATTGGCGGTTTCGACGAGTTTGCCGTCGCGTTCCCACGTCTTTCCGTCGAGGAGTTTTTTCTTTTTCTTTTCGGGCAAACCCTTTTTCGCCGCGCCGTCCTCGGCTTCGTCCTCGTCGTCTGCGCCCCATTCATTGACGAGTTTTTCCAGTTTGTCCTGCACGCTGGAAAACTTTTCAAAGAGCGGTTCGCCTAGCTGTTCGTAAAATTCGCTGCGGAGTTCCTCGTCCCCGGACGCGAAGCGAAGCGACTCAATGGCTTTCATGGAAAGCTGGCTGTGCAACCGGAGCGGGCGTTCGACGCTGACTTTCCAATAGCCAAAGGCGGCGTTGGGGAAAATTTTGGATTCCTCGGATTCCTTGAACGCATGGTAGGTGTCGCAAATGCGCTGGATGTCTTCGGGCGACAACTCGCAGTTTTTCTTGCCGAGATTTTTGCGGAGCGGCTTGAACCATTGCGTCGCGTCAATGAGCTGCACCTTGCCTTCGCGCTTCGTCCCTTTTTTCCGATTGGACAAAACCCAGATGTAGGTGGCAATACCGGTGTTGTAAAAAAGGTTCAACGGCAGGGCGACGATGGCTTCAAGCCAATCGTTTTCAATGAGCCAGCGGCGAATGTTGCTTTCACCCTGGCCGGCGTCGCCGGTGAAAAGCGATGAGCCATTGTGAACCTCGGCGATGCGACTGCCGAGCTTGGACTTGTGATTCATCTTCGCCGCCATGTTCGCCAGAAAAAGCAACTGGCCATCGCTGGATCGGGTAACGAGGGAAAGTTCCTCGCCGCTGTGCATGACCTTGAAACGCGGGTCACGCATGGATTCCTTGCCGCCCATTTGCTCCAAATCTTTTTTCCAGCTTTTGCCGTAAGGCGGATTCGCCAGCATGAAATCGAACTCCTGCGCGGGAAACGCATCATGCGACAGCGTGGAATGTTCCGCGCCGCCGACGATGTGGTCGGCGTTCTCGCCCTCGCCTTTGAGCAGCATGTCGGCTTTGCAAATGGCGTAGGTTTCCGGGTTGATTTCCTGCCCGTAAAGATAGGTGGCGACGCGCTTGTTCTGCTTTTTCGCCAAGCCCTGCAAAGTTTCCTCCGCGACGGTGAGCATTCCGCCCGTGCCGCATGTGCAATCGTAAAGCAGATACGAACCGGACTGGATTTTTTCGGCCACCGGCAGAAAAATCAGGTTCGCCATGAGTCTCACGGCGTCGCGGGGCGTCCAGTGTTCTCCGGCCTCCTCGTTGTTTTCTTCGTTGAACTTGCGGACAAGTTCCTCGAACACCGTGCCCATCGCGTGGTTGTCAATTCCGGCGGGGCTTAAATCAATTTCAGGATCAAGAAATTTGCCGATGAGCGTGCCGAGAGAATCCGACTTCGACAGCGTGGGGATTTGATTGCGGAATTTGAAATTGTCCAGGATGTCTTGGACATTCGGCGAAAAGCCGTCGAGATAATCCGTGAAATCGGCCAGCAACTGCTGCTGGCTGCCGCGCGACTTCAAATCGCGCAACGTGAATTTCGACGTGTTGTAAAATGCCTGCCCGGCGGCGTCGCATAGCGCGGCGTTTTGCTCGGTGATGCTGGCCTTGTCGAGCATCACCTTGGTTTCCAGCACGGTTTTCTTGGTGGGTTCAAGCACAGCGTCAAGTCGGCGCAAAACACACATCGGCAAAATCACGTCGGGGTATTTGCCGCGCTTGAACAGGTCGCGGAGAACGTCGTCCGCAATGCCCCAAATGAAGGAAACAATTTTATTGTGCGTGGCTTGATCCATCGGTGCATCATCGTAAATTGAATTCAGGGCGAGGCACAATTCAAAAGCCAAAACAAACCCGGCAGCCCCACGTCGAAAGATATTCGCTTTTTTTATTCAGCACTTGCTGATTTCCTGCTTGCGGATACGCTTTTTAATTAAATCTTGCTGTTTATGCGATTACTCGAAGATGGGCAGACAATTCGAGACACCTACGAAGTGGAACGCTTTTTGGGAGAAGGCGCTTTCGCGGAGGTTTATCGCGTCAAACACCGATTTCTAGGCCGTCAGGCCATGAAGGTTTTCAAGCGGGTCGGCATGGATCTTAAAGAAATCGAAGAGATGCTGGGCGAGGCCATTTTGCTTTCACAGATCGGACATCCAAACATTGTGCGTGTTTTTGATGCCAATGTTTTGCAATCCACTCGTGGAATTTGCGGATATTTCACGATGGAAAATATCCCCGGTGGAAGCCTTGATAAATTCTGGCGTTCCCACGGCACAAAAATCGTGCCCGTGGAAACCGCTGTCGATCTGACGAAGCAAGTTTGCCGAGGAATTTCTTTAGCGCACCGCGAAAAACCTCCGATTGTTCATCGAGACATCAAACCCCAAAATATCCTTGTCGGCTACGAAGCTGATGGCCTTCGGGCGCGGGTAAGCGATTTCGGCCTAGCGAAGAAAGTTAATCCACTCACCTTGCTGGCGACCGCCGCCGGCACGCTGGCATTCAAACCGCCGGAGGCTTTCGCCGAACGCAAAGGGGATTCGTGTGCGGCTGACGTTTGGGCAATTGGGGCAACACTTTACTTGCTTCTAACGGACTCGCTCCCTTTTCAGATTCCAGCCGATGTGAATTGGCAGAGCAAAAACCTGTTCGTTAAGCCAGTGACCCCACCGTCGGAAATAAACCCCGACGTCAACAAATCGCTGGATTCGATCATACTCAAAACGCTGGAGAAAAAGGCAGTTGACCGGTTTTCCACCGCAATGGAGCTTCTGACCGCCTTGGAAAACTGGAAGCCGGCAGCGCCTGAACCTAAAACCAAAGCAAAAACTCTTTCGACGGAAGCGTCGAAGACCGTGTTGGGAATCCCAACACCTGCAAACGAAACAAAAGCCGAAAGTTTGACAAAGAAAGCGTTTCAGGCGAAACAGGCGGGTCGGCTCGCCGAAGCGGCGGATTTGATGGAGGAGGCTTTTAATAATTCCCCCGAGCTACGGCAAAAATATGCCCATCAGGTGAAACTATGGCGGTGCGGTATCAGCATGTAACCAGATACGAGCATGTCCACTACAAGCGAACAAGTCAGCGACCGACCGACGCGACATCGTGACGCTTCGGAGTGCAAGTCATTGATTGCCGCTTCCACAAAAGATTTATTTCGCCATAACGCATTCCGGATCACCGGCCTTGCTGTGGATGCGACAGCTCGTGAGGTCATTCGACATGCAGACAAGCTGAAAATGCTTCTCGAACTTGGCCAAGAACCGCACGCAAAGAATAACGCGCATCCACTGGATCCGCCTCCCACGATTGACGAAATTCGCGAGGCAATTCAGAAGATCAAAGACCCGGAGAAGCGTTTAATCGACGAGTTTTTTTGGTTTTGGCCGGAAGAATTTGGAAAAAGCGATTGCGACCCAGCGTTACAAGCCTTGGCAAAAGGTGACACAAAGACTGCGAACGAAATTTGGAGAAAAAGAATTAACGAGGAGTCCTACGGCATCGTCGCCAAGCACAATCTCGCTGTCACTTATTATTTAATTGCCCTCGATTTGGGGCATTTAGCCACAGGGAAAGCCGTATCAGAGGAAAGTCGTCTGAAAATTTCAGACACCTGGAAAAGTTCGGTTCGCAAATGGGGAAGAATCCAAGATGACGAAAAATTGTGGGAAAAAGTGACGGAAAGAATTCGCCAGCTAAATGAACCGAGCCTCCCAACTGGTTTTGCGCGGCGGATGAGAGCGATGCTCCCCGATGCGTTGAATAAAATTAACGCTGACTTGATCTTTGGCTTTGCCGAGTCTGGGAAAATTGAAATTGCTAAGGATTACATCGCCTACATACGCGAAACAAGTGATGGTCAAAACGGATTCAAGAACGCGGCAGAAACCGTTCTGCTACCGGCGAAAAATCTCCTCAAAGAACAAATTACCCAAGCTGTTGCCCGTGGTGAAGCAAACCCAGCGGATGCAGCGAACGCCGCTCGTGAACTGTTAAAACAGTCTCGGCAGGCGCTCGATTTATTTGACATTTTTTTGGGGGAAAACAGCGACGAACGAAACGAGTTGTATGATGAAGTCGCCGTAATTTGCAACCGCCTCCCCATTGCTTACCACAAGGCAACTGGCGATAACAAAACTTGCATCGAAATTCTGAGACTCGTGCTTCCATTTGTTTCCTCAAATGAGCTGCGGAAGCAAATCGAGGAAAACATCAGCGTTCTCAACAAAAATCTCGATGTTGAAAAGGAAAATAAAATATTCAGTAATCTCAAACCAATTAATGCGGCTCCAGAGTTGCGAACAATAAACGGCATTGGTTTGACGCTTTACGGCTCATCCGACCCAGATCCGAGGACCGGCTCATACTTGACCACATATTATTTTGTGTTTTTGATGATTCCTCTTTTTCCGATATGCCGTTATCGGGTAACGCGGAGCGGTAGTTCTTACCGTTTTTTCGGAAAAGCACCGTTACGGACCTGCGACAAGGTTCATATAGCCTTTGTGAATTTGCAGATCGTCGGTTGCCGAAAACCGATTTTGTTCAACGGTCGTATGACGTCGTGAATCCGCGTTAGGAAGAGCCAACATTTCTCTGGCCTGCGGCGATGGCCTCCAGATCGGAACGGCGGAGCCGGAAACTACCGGGCAGCACTTCAATCTTTTGTAGCAATCCGGCTTTGGTCATCCGCCAGAGGGTCGCGCGGCTGACGCCAAGCAGCTTTGCAGAAGCTGACATACCCATGAGCAGCGGGCCAGACGTTGCCATTGGTTTTTTCTGAACTCCAAATTCAAGAATGCCGTCAATGGCCTCCATTTGTTCTGGTGACGCTGCGAACAAGCGCTTCAATCGGTCTTCTGAATTCATACACGAACCGCAGCCCGCCGGGTCTGCTGGATTGATTTTGTTTCGGTTTGCTTCTCGGAATTTTCCTCGCGCTCGTCCGTGGTCGCGGCATCCACCTGGCTTGGTGCCTGATTCTTGGTGAGGTCAAGCTGCTCCTCGATTTCCGACTGGCGTCGGGCTAGGTGGTGATACCGTTCCTCTTTCTCGAACGGCGAGCCGACCTTGGCCTCCAGTTCGGTTGCGCGTTTTTGCGAATCTTTGATGTCGGATTCCAGCCGCGCCGCGCGTTCCTCAAAACCCTGCACCACCGATTCGAGCGAACGGATGGTGCCCAGCGCCGTGTCGGTGACGCGAGTGCTGTAACTGTTTTTGCCGCGCAAAACGAGTTCGGCGGTATTGTTGAAACCGGAGCGGATGAATAAATCGAAGCCAGCAAACCGCCCGATGCGGAAGTCCTCACCGAAGCGGGTTTTGATTTTCTCCCCCCGCCGGAGCAGTAATTCACCGGCAACACCGCGATTGTCGAGAGTTTGCTTGTCCAGTTCGATGCGAAATTTGTCACCGGATGTGTCCTGCCGGAGCGTCAAATCCTCGCGCAAGTTTGCGAGCCGTTCGGTCCAAGTCTCAACCTCCTGATGCGAATGGCGAAGGCTGCTGCGAATGCGATACTGTTCCTCGGCATGAGCCGAGCGCAGCCGGGTCAACCGGATCAATTCTGCGTCCACCTGGGCTTTCTCAATCACTAGCGGATTCCCCGACGCGATGGCCTTGACCTCGGCGTAGGTCAAAGCGGCGGAGTCCATGTCTTCGAGCCGGCGAATCGTCATGTCCCCGCTCATCACCTGCGCGATGAACTTGGCCTTGGTTTCCAACGTCTGCCACATATAGGCATCGAACGAGCCTTCGGTGACGTAGCGGTAAATCTGCACGGTGGAATTTTTATTGCCCTGCCGGAGAATCCGCCCCTCGCGCTGCTCCACGTCCGCCGGTCGCCACGGCGCGTCCAGATGATGCAAGGCAACCAACCGCTCCTGAACATTCGTGCCCGAACCCATTTTTTGCGTGCTGCCGAACAGGACGCGGACTTTGCCAACACGGACGGCGCGAAACAAACCCAGCTTTGCGTTGTCGGCGTCGTAATCCTGAATGAAGGCAATTTCGCTTTCGGTAATGCCCAGGCGTTTTAATTTGTCGGCCATGTCCCGATACACCGAAAAACCTTTGTCCTGCGGCGTGGACAAATCGCAAAAAACAAGCTGTGTCAAACGGTCGTCCTTGGTCGCCTCCCAAATCTGCTGAATCTTTTCCACGGCCAGATTCACTTTGCTCTGCGGATTATCCGGCAATTGCGGCTTCATCAAACGCAAATCCAGCGCGGCCTTGCGGCCTTCGGTGGTGATTTTGAGCATGTTGTCCTCGCGGGGATCAATACGGCCACGCTTCAACGCCTCGGCGCGCTTCGCGAGACCTTCCACAAACTCCTTCAGATCCGCCGAGGCCGGCGCGTTGCGGATGGACGGTTTTTCGCCATCCAGTTTCGGGCGCGCTAAATTGAGCATCTGCGCGGTCTGCACGTCCGCCGACTGCCGGAAAATCTGCATCAGCTCCGGCACATTGATGAACCGCGCGAACCGGGTGTTCAGCCGGTAGCCCGCGCCGTCCGGGGAAAGTTCCATCGCCGTCACCGGCTCGCCAAACGTGGCCGCCCAAGAATCGAAGTGACCGAGATTGTGCTTTTTCAAATCCTCCGGTTGCAAATAGCGCTGCATGGTGAACATCTCGGCCATGCTGTTGGCGATGGGCGTGCCGGTGGCAAAGACGACCCCGCCGCCGTTATTGGCCGACTGGATGTGGCGAACTTTCAAATACATGTCGAAGGCGCGCTCGCTGGCCGTCTGCGGCAGTCCGGCGATGCGTGTCATCTTGGAAATCCACCGAGGCTTTCGCTGCATATCCTCCGCGCGGCCGATGGTGAGATTGAACATTGTTCGTTTCTCGCCGATGGCACGGCTGACCCGCGCCCCGAATTCATGCGGCAGTTGCGCGACATGTTGCCGGCGACCGGCTCGGTGGTGGCTTACAACGCGAGTTTTGAAATCGGACGCCTGAATGAATGTTGCGAACTGCTGCCAGAATTCAAACCGTGGCTCAAGAAAGTGACGCCGCGCATCGTTGACCTGCTGCTGCCGTTCCGTGGCTTCCGTTATTACCATCCGCAACAGCACGGCAGCGCGTCCATGAAAGCAGTGCTGCCGGCCATGACCGGTCAGGGCTATGAAGATCTGGCGATTCAAGAAGGCGGTGCAGCCAGCCGGGAATTTCTGCGTGTGACCTTCGGAAATGTGGATGATGAGGAACGCCGGTGCGTGCGGCAACAATTGAACGAATATTGCGGTCTCGACACAATGGGCATGGTTCAAATCATCCGTGAATTAGCGAAACTTTGACCGTATGTCTGGGTTTTATGCGGGCCGTCACCCACGGGGGAATTGATGCGGGAACGAATCTACAAAGTGGAAAAGCGCGGGCGGATGCTATTGACTGGGCACTTTTTTACGGTTTCGGAATAGGTGCGGGGTTACTCCAATCCACCGGCAGAGTTCGGCGTGCGTCATCTTGCCATAGCCGATGGGTCGTTTGGTCGGTGTCAGATTGCCATTTTTGAGGGATTCGAGGACGGCCGCTTTCGTTGCGGGGATGCCGGCGTATTTCAAGATGTGGTTCGCCCGGTAGGAAAGGCCGTTAGCGCGGTAGGTTTCATAATAAGAGCCTTTCCTCAGAACGGTTGTGGGATCAACGCCAGCCCACTCGCAAAGATCACGGTGCGCAAAGATGCCGTAGGTGGGCGGATAGCAATGGGGGTAAAGTTTGCCAGCGCGCAGCGCGATGGCGATGGCTTTTTTCTCGACGGTAAAGCCGGCTTTGGTCAGGAGATGATTGAGCCGGTTGGACAGGCCGTTGGGGGGAAACTGGATTTTGTGGCGGGCGGCTTGATAAATCTGCGCAGCGCGACAAGCGGAGCGGTCGAACCGGTCGCCGATTTGCTGGAAGGTCAGTTTTTCATTGTCCCGCAAGCGTAGCACCAAAGCCTCGCGGCTGGCCTGAAATGATTCGGTCTGGCTCATGGGCGCGGTGGATGGCCAGCCCAAGCGTGGAGAGCGGCCCACGATTTCCTGCTCACCTTGGGCAACAGGGTGCCGTCCCAAAAAATGCCGCCGATGCCCTCGGTCCAAGTCAACCGACCGGATTCGATGGCCGAGCGTGCCTGCGACCGGCTGGGTATCCCGCAATCCATCACCACCTGACGGGCTCGCGCTGGCAATAGCGTCAACGCATCATCGCCGTGCTCCGCGAAATCCTGCAATTTCGTTTTGGCAGCGGCATAAACCTGCCTCACCCGGCTGGATGACACCTCCAGTTGCCGGGCAATTTCCTGGCGCGTCAGTTTTCCAGCTTCACACAGGCGAAACACCATTTCCTCCTGCTCAGTCAGCGGATTTATAGTTGCGGTTGGTGGCATTGCTGTTTGCGATTCCGGTGCCAGTTTACACGCGACTTTATTACGACGCCAGCGATGAGATGTTCCCCCTGAATACGCCGACTGGCCGGACCGAACGAAAATCCGAAGAGGTAATTTCGAATGGGGCGGCCTGGTCCTGGCCGTGTGATAATCTGGCGGCGGCGGGACAGCGAGTGGGGACAATGAGTTCCTTTGAAGGTCAGCTAGGCCGAGGGCATGATGTGACAAAAAGATCATCGTATGACCAGCGCACCTGAAGCCTTACAAACTGTCACGGCACAACCCGTGCCAGCGACCGAGTCGGTCATTCACGAATTTGCGGGAGCCGATTCTAAAACAGGCGTTATATGCAATGTGGCCGGCGGCAAAGCCTTTTGTGAAGAATTTTTTACTCCGCACACTCCCATCATGGCTGTTTTTGGTGGTGATCGTTTGCATACATGCAGGTTACACGGCTCATGGGATTTGGATCGAATGGTAACGGATTGTGCCGATGCCTTGTTTCGCTCCATCCGCAAACTTCCTTCCAAGGATGCCAAAGAACCCAAAAAGGAATGGGATGATCTGACCTTTCAATTTGGCCCCCGGAGTTTTGTTTACGCCGATGCAAGCCGAATAGTTAGCTTCGCATCCACTCCGGTTGAAGCAGATCGCCTGGTGGCGCAGTTTGGCAAGAAATACAGCAAACCCAAGCCCGCCGCCGCCGCCGGCGGAATTTTTCACCTTATCCAGTTTGACGGGGATAATATCAGGACGAAGGAGGTTGCTTTATCCAACGACACAATTCTCAAGCCTGAAGCAATCAGTCTCCACTACGGGAGCGGCGGTAGCGAGTGGCATCAGAAATTCGTAAAAAAGCTCCATGATAAAAACAATGGGTTATCCATTCTTGAAGGCAATCCCGGCACGGGCAAAACCTGTTACCTACGTCACCTTATGGGTGAACTGAAAGAGACGCACCGGTTTTATTTCATTCCGACCGCATCCATGGGCATTCTTTCTAAACCGGAGTTTATTGGTTTTTGGACCGATCAGCGTTCACATTATTCCGACAAAAAATTTGCAGTAATTCTGGAGGACTCTGATGGAGCATTGATGACGCGAGGCACTGACAATCGGGATCAGGTCAGCGCTCTGCTGAATCTCACCGACGGAATGCTGGCCGATTTCATTCGACTACAGATTATTTGCACAATCAACTGTTCCGCCGCGGACATTGACCAGGCATTGCTGCGCCCTGGCCGTCTTATTTGCCATAGAGTATTTGGCCGGCTCGATTATACCCAAGCCTCCCGCCTTGCCGAGAGTCTTGGCCGGAAATTGCCGCAAACCCGTGATTATTCTCTCGCGGAAATTTTTGCCGGGAATGACACCGATGAAATCCCTCGCCCGCGCATGGGGTTTGCGGCCTGATAGGAATAATTTGGTGCTATGTCCAAAACCCCTGAATCCAACCTCGCCGTTAAAGCGATGAAGTATCGCACGGCTGCCGAACAGGGGGACGCATACGCGCAATTCAGCCTCGGTGAGTGTTACTATTATGGCGACGGCGTTCCGCAAGATTTCATCGAAGCCGAGAAATGGTATCAAATGTCCGCCAAGCAGGGGTATATCGGGGCGCAATATCGGCTGGGAGATTTCTACTTTTTTGGCAACGGTGTGGCGCAGGATTTGGGCAAATCGCTGGAATGGTATCGCAAAGCCGCTTTGCAGGGATATGAAATGGATTTGTCGCGACGCAATTAAATCTAAAAAATGAAAACCTCGAAGTCAGGAATTGTCGAAGCAATGAAGAAAGAAAATAAAGCATTGCTGGCAGAAGCCAGGCGGGCGTTGAAAGAAGATTACATCAATGGTGGGCCGAAACCGGGAGCGAAGTTATCCGGTTTGCCGCTGGAACCGAATATCTACCTGTTTCAGAAATGGGCATACCGGGTCGGCAAAGGGTGGTATGGGTTTGATTTAAGTGCCATTCCGGATGTCTGGGTCTATATGTTGGACGCCTTTCTAGCCTGGGTGGAATCGCAATGCCCGTATTTTAGAATATTACAAATCAAGACGAAGTTTGGTGGCCTTCGTTTTTATATCGACACCCATTGCCAGGATGCCGGTGTGAACGAAGTCGTCCGCTCTGAAATCGCCAAGCTGGAAAAGTTGATGTTCCATAAAAACCTAATCTTCGGCAATGTCAGACCGCCTTATCGGCTAAAGCTAAAGCGGCGCAAGGCGAAATAATTCATAAATTATATGCGACTCCAAGTGTTCAGCGATCTCCATCTCGAATTTTGCCCCATTGAGCCGGTGCAAAAAAAGGCCGACATAGTGGTGCTGGCGGGCGACATCCATCAGGGAACGGCGGGGGTAAAATGGGCCAAGCAGCACTGGCGGGATTGTCCAGTGATCTATGTCTTGGGGAATCATGAGTTCTACAACCATTGCATCCCGGATTTGATTCAGGATCTCCGGCGCGAGGCCAAGGGCAGCAATGTGCATGTGCTGGAAAATAATGCCGTTGAAGTCGGCGGCTTTGTCTTTCTTGGATGCTCGCTCTGGACGGATTTTCAGCTCTGGCCCAATGCCCGCGAGGCCATGATGTTTGCCAATCAGGAAATGTCAGATTTCTGGCTAATCAAAAAACCCGACATCAACAAGTTGTATTCCGCCGAAGACTCGGCAAAACGTCATGCTGCGTCCGTCAGGTGGCTGACACGGCGGTTGTCCCGCCACGATCCGACGCGGACGATTGTCGTGACCCACCATGCGCCGAGTCACCGATCTATTTCCCCGCAAAACACCGGCAACATGTTTAGCGCCGCGTTTGCTTCGGATTTAGATTCGTTGATTCGGGCCAGTCGGATTCCGCTTTGGATTCACGGTCATACGCATTACAACGTGGACTATAAAATCGGGGCAACCCGGATTTACAGCAATCAGCGCGGTTATCCCAACGCGAAGTTGCGGGGATTTGAACCCGGAACAATAATCGAGATTTTATGACCCAGACAAAGATTACCAGCTTGGACTTTGAAACCGCCAATCCCTCGCGCGTGAGCATTTGCGCTGCCGGTTTGGCTGTCTTTGAAGATGGCCAACTTACAGAAACCCCGTATTGGCTGGTGCGACCGCCCAAAGGCCACGGCTGGTTTGACGAGGACTTCATTGAATGTCACGGCCTGACGCATCTGGATGTTCTGGACGCCCCGGAGTTTCCCGGCATTGCGTCGGCTTTGATTGCCCGGTTGACCGGTGCAGATCTCGTGATTGCGCACAACGCCCACTTCGACTTTGGCCATTTGGGCGAGACTTTGGATCATTTTGGCCTGCCCCGTCCGAAGTTTGATTATGTTTGCACCTGCCTGCTTGCCCGACGCGTCTGGCCAGAATTGCCAAATCATCAGCTTTCTACCTTGGCGGCGCACATCGGTCACTCATTTAACCATCATCATGCTCAAGCCGATGCCGAAGCAGCAGGGCGCGTGCTGCTGGCGATGATGAAACAGGTCAACGCCACCACGCCGAGCGAGTTGCTACAAAAGACGGGCATGGAGCCGAAGCGTTTTTGCCAATAAAAAATGAACAGGGACAAATTCAAATGAAAATTATTCCAATCAGAATCACCACGGCGGCAGCGGTGGTATTCATATTTTCAGAACTTGCCGCTGAGGTGTTGGGGTATCCCGTCAATTATGGGCCGTTCTCAACGGGGCATGAACCAACCGCCATTTCGCTTACCCAGTGCAAGCTGGAGCGGGAAGTCAAATCGGCCGGGGACGAAATTGACGGAGCCGTCAGGCTATACCGTCTTCCGGTCGCCGGGACAGCCCAGAAGCAAACCACACTGGCGTTACGCGGCACAACCAACGGCTGGGAAATCAACATCCGTGACGCTCTAGACAAGAGCTTGATGCGTGTGCCCTTCACGAACAGCATGACCAGTTCCTTGGTAGAGGTGTATTCCTCCGATTTGAACGGCGATAGCCAGCCTGATTTCATTGTCAACATCTGGTCCGGGGGCTGCGGACTGGCAGCGGAGGGCAGCGAAGTGACTTTTCTACTCTCGGGAAAGGATGGCTACCGCGCGACATCGTTTTACCTGTATGACTTTGGCAAACTTGATCTGGTTCGATTTCAGCACCAAGGGCCGGTATATTTCATTTTCAACGACCTGGTCGGTAATGACGGTGAAAAAACCCTGGACGGGAGAGACCACAACTACTGGGTCTATAATCTGCACCGCATTTACGGGAGCCGATTTATTCCGGCAGACGCGGATCAACCCGGATTCCCCAAGTGGATTTGGTTTAGAAATCAGGCCAATCACGAGGAAACAACGCAATTGTCTCAAGAAGAAAAAAATAGATTGCTAATGAAAAGAAAAAACAACAATGCTCACCAATAATAAACAAGAAAAACACCATGAAATACTATTGTAAATACTGCGGCACCAGTGCTCAAAACCTCCCAACATTGACAGGTAATTTCTGTCAACGTCATCCCCTGGGACCCGGCAAAGGTAAGCACGCTTTATATGAAGGCGGTGAAAAAGCCCGCTACGAATGCAAGTTTTGTGGCACCAGTGCGGCCAACCTTCCGACGCTGACAGGCAATTTCTGTCAACGCCATCCGCTGGGGCCAGGCAAAGGCAAACACGAGCCAGCGTTGTAAACTCCGCCGGGTATTGCTCGTTTGTCCTTTCCACGAATGGCGGAGCGCCAACTTGACTTGGCACGCGTATGCAAATCTGTTTTCCATCGTTTTAGCCGAATCATGGATGAAAATAAGAATATGCTGAAGCATGAAGATGAGGATAAACCGGGATTGCTTGAGGCGCTGGCAACCAAGTGGAAAACCACCAGTGGCGCCAAGAAGGTGATGTGGCTTGCAATCGCCTTGCTGGCTGTATATTTGGTGTATCAATTCAAAAAGAATTGGGACGAAACCCGAGCAGAGCAAAAGCGCAATTCAAATAATTGACTTAACGATTATGAATACAAACTTAAACGATGTGACCTTGCCTGAACTTTACAATGATATATTTACCACAGTTTCCGGTCGCCCCTTTGAACCAAACTCAATTCTGCTATGCAAGACCCGAAAGACATTCCAGAAGTCTTGAAGAAAAGGATGGAAGCATGGCGTGACAAGCCTAGGCGAGACCCAAAACGGATTACCGGCCTGTTGAAGGTGCTGGAAGAAACGTGGCGCGAGGAGCCGGACTTGCGTCTTGGGCAGATAATCGTGTCGGCAGCAATTCTCAGCGGTAGAAAGTTTGTGTGCCCGGAAATATTCAATCTCGAAGATGAAGATATGCTGAAGGGCATCGAGGAGTTGGCCAAGAGGAAATGAAGTAAAAAGCGGCGATGGAAACGGGCAAATAAGGCCGTTATTTTTTGAATTCCGCGCGCAGCCGACTGATGCGTTTGGGGCTGGTGCGAACATCCCAGCCCAGTCCACGGCAGATGAACTCATGCTTATTGTCGCCTTTCAAGCCAAGGCGGCGAACTTCCTGGTCAAGTTGGCGGAGTTCTTTGGCGTTTTGAATTCTTTCGGCAACACCTTCGGCCAAGGCGGAACCTTGGCGGCCGTGGACGCGGGTGCGATGAAGTCTGGCAATGGCATCCCACCGAATATCACGCTTGGGATCAAAAGACCAATAGGCCGGAATGTGAATCATCGTTCCGTAGGGGGTGAGATTCACGGCGAGTTTGAGCAGGAGCGGTTCGTCATGCTGCATGCCATAGAGATTCCACCGCAGACAAAACGCATCGAACGCTGCATGAAATACCTCCGCCGGCCGACGAAGGTTCACGGAGAACGAAGGACGAAGGTTGCGTTCGGCGGTCATCGTTCGACGAATCACGCCCTTGTGGTCGCAGTGGACTTTAACATCGAAGGCGGCTTTTATGCTGTCCCATTGCCGGCGCAAATCCGGGTCGTTCCGATTGGCGAGTTCATTCTGGTTATATTTGGCCTGGGTTTTGACCAGATTCTCGTAGGTTCCCTTTTGAACCTGAAATTCATGTCCCGTCACGGCGGTGCAGATGGCTTCATCTGGAGGTTCCGGCAACAGTTCAATGATGAGCCGGTGCCGGGAGTTCAGGCGTTTGCCCTTTTCCAGAACAGAGAGGCAATCATCGAGAACATCCTGGATGTTAAACGGCCAGAGTGTGGTCGGGACAAACATCCAATCGTAAAGCGCACGGAGCGTTTTTAGGGTTGAGGCATCCAGCTTTGCCGCCACCGCATGATACCGCCGAATGCATTGATCCGCCCAATCAGCCCGGTCAAAGGCTTGTGTTTGGATTTTCTCTAGGTCTTGGTCGAGGGCGGTGGGCATGGTTCAAGGATGTTTATCTGAACGGGTTTGCCAGTCTGCTTCCTTCACGGCCTGAGTTGATTCGTCTGGAATGGGAATATGATCCTTGGCGTTGTAACGAAACCAGAGGAGCTTTGAGCATTGCCGCCTCATCAGGAAGGTGGACTTGGAGGGACCTAGAGGGCGGGTTACGGCCATATCAAAATCCTGTTTTGCCTCCCTATATCGAACGCTTTGACCAGCCATACATTTTTCCGGCCAAAATCATGCTTGTGTCGAACATATCCTTGGTCCTGAGAAATTCACATTTGTTTGCCTTTACCTTTGGTGCGTTATCCTGATGGGATAATATCCGCCGCAGGATGGGAAGGACTTTGGAACTCGCCATCTGGCGGAGGTAATCATTGAACTCCCAAGGCTTTTTCAAATCCCCTGCGTATCGTTCCATTAGCTGAGGCAGGTTCGGATCATTGAAGACACCTTGTAAAAGCAAAGCCCAACATAAATTGCGGGCTTTCGCGAACGCAGGGATCCACTTCTCGGGCAATTTTTCTTCCATACGCGCAAGAGCGGGTCGCAACGAAAGATGAACTTTGTAAGCGAGGATAATCCGCCGAACGTTTGCATTGAGATAACTCTCACGGAAAGTAGCTTCGTATTGGCGCTGCACCTCGAAGACGTCTGGCAACTTGGACATCCTGAGAACCTCACCCTGCATCGCGAGAAACGTCTGTGCCAATGGCCGAATCCTAATGGCGCGCGATATGTCAACGCCCATGGCTTCGAGCTCATCCTCAGAAAAATTCGCCATGGCATTTTCCTGGCGTTCATACATCACATGGCCTTGATTCTGGAGCTTGTCCTCCAAATCGCACTGGATCAGGTCATTGGCCCTCAAGTTCCAAGGCTCGACTGGATTCTGGCGGTTATTGCATATAGTGACATTCGTTATGAACGGGCTATTGGGATCGTGCTCGATGATTTTCGCAAGAACCCTGATTGCATCCAATCTGCCGCCGTGATTTTTTAGCGCTTTAGCATTCTGCTCTCGGTCGAGAAATGCCTTTAGGCTCGAAATAGTCTGGGCTCCGTTCAACAATCTTGGGCAGTATAGGTGCATTTGGCCACCGTCCACGATTTCAACCTTCTGGGCGGCCAATGCCACACCATTATGATTGAAGGGGAATATGTCCGGCGATTCAGTGCCCTTGATAACGATCGCCGTCAACGCTTCCCGGATTTTCCGGTTCGGCTCATTTTCGGGAGAAAGTCCAAAACGAATGTTTCGGCTGAGGAACTTAGCCCCCAATTCCTCGTAAATCGCGTGAAGATCCATCAGCGGGACAAAGCCAACATACATGCGGATGCCATCGCTTGAAGACGTTATCACATGCTGCTCAAATCGGACCTGTCCCACGTCAGGAGCTACTGGTTGGGAGGGAACCCGGTGTTGAGAAAGGAACTCAACCTGCACCGTTGTTTCAGGGTCATCGAAGAAATCCTGGACAAGGTGGGCTTGTTTCTCCAACGTTTCTTTCCTGAATTCCAGCCCCTTGCTATTCTCCGCTTTCTCCCGGTCCCCCATGAAGACGAAGTGAATGAGAACCCGTTTAATCTTTGGCTGCTCGTTGAGCTCGGCTTTCAAATGGTTCAGCATCTCGTCCTTATTCGGGACGACGGACTCTTTCCCGAAAACTAGCCGCATCCCGTCATTGTTCAGTCGGTCCATGGATTCTTTGAAAAGGTCGTAATCCTCGGACCATTTGAATTGATAGAGATAGAGGTTGCAACTGTGCCGGTCGAGAAAGTAGGCATCCAAACCGAAATCATTCTTGCCGCCAAAAGCAACCTGATTCCCCACATCTCCAGTATGACAATTAAACTTTCGCACGAGATATTGCAGAGCAAAGTAATCTTCCAGCCGACCGCCAAAGCGTTCGCAATGGGCCTCGAAAAACTTCTTCAGTTCCCGTTTATCTTCATGTGTGATTGCCATAGATTTTTTCCTTCAATTGCATTTTACAATTTCAAGTAGGTGATTTCGGCGCCACGCGTCAGTCTGGCTTCCTGTATGGCTTGCTCCAATGAGAACGGGCCGGATTCGTATTTCTGGAAAATGTCCAAGCCGCGGTCAATCGTGATTTTCCAGCCGGTGTCGGTCGTCAGGTTGCGGGCGTGGAAATTGGGGCTTTGATCATCCTCCCAGGTAAAGGCCACGCGCGAGCCCGTAAATGATTCGGCGATCTGATTTAGATTCTCCGCCTGTTTCACGCAGGTGTCGGGGTCGGACTGGGTTTTCAGGTGGACGGCGACTTCATCGCCTTCCGGCACCAAGTCATGGATCATCTGAAGCAGTTCCATGAGGTTGCGGGCCTGAAAAAACATCCGGACGTAGGGATCATTGATGGTGATGGTGCGTGCGCCGGTGAGATGTTTCGCAAACAAACGGTGGTAGCTCCAGCCTTTGGTGTTCTCTGGTATTACCACATGGCCGGTCTGCGGCTGATCTGATTTCACTTCCGCCGGTTTGGCTGCCGCCGGCTCGGCAGACGCTTCGTGCGACGTTTCACCTTCGGCCGCCGACTGAATGCGCGGCCCGGCAAAGGTGGGATACTGGAGTTCCTCTGGCGTGAGCACCGTGACGGATTTACCGCCGCCGACCGGCTGGTAAATGAAGTCGTGACGCTTGAAGGTATCGTCAATCCGCAGGATGTGCTCGCGCACGCGTCGCCGGGCTTCCATGGCAAACGCGAGCAGTTCCTCCATTTCCTTCGGCGTGGCCTTGCCGTCGGGAAAAAGAATTTTCATCAGGCCGGAGAAGGTCTTTTCAAAACCCGTCTGGTCGCGCGTGGAAACCTCGGATGTGATTTCAAAATATTGCTTGTAGGCACTGGTGAAATCTTCTGTCCGCAGGTGTTTTAAGACTTCGGCGATGTAATCCACGACAAAGCCATATCCATTGGTGAATAGTTCGTGGCGGATCGGCGCAACTTCCCAGCCGGGATTGTAGGCGTGGAGGCGATCCAGGAAGGCGGAATCAATGTATTTGTCCGGCAGCGGCTCAAAGAAGTGCGAGTGCTTGAGCATGTAGGCCACTGATTTCTTGGTGTTGCCCATGAAGACCATGGACGCCTCGGCCGTGAGCTGCTCGATACCCCGCGAGAACGTCCGGTTGGCCATGTAATTTTTCATGATGTCCACCAGCGTCTTGTCCACCTTCTTGTCCTTGCCGGCGAACTCATCGAAGCAGACACAATCCCAAAAACCGACGAGGCCGATTTTGCCATTGGACGTATTGCTGACGAACAGTTTGGGCGCGGTCACTTCCGAGCCGGAGATGAGCATCCCGTGTGGCGAGAACTCTGCGTAGATGTGGGATTTGCCGGTCCCCTTCGGCCCAAGCTCAAGTAGGTTGTAATTGCGCTCGCAATATGGAATGAGGCGGATCAACGTCAGCAGCTTGGCTCGCCGGCCGAACATTTCAGGATTGAAACCCATGCTCTGCATCAGCACGTCCATCCACTCCTCGGTGGTGAACTCCGCCCGCGCTTTAAGAAACTGCTCGTAGTCCACGCCGGCCACCTGGATGGGCTTCAACGTGTCAATCTGCCACGGGCTGACTTTGGAATCTTCGTGCACCTCGTAAGTGACATCGGTGATGCACCAGATTCCGCCCACCAATAACTTGGGAAACCGCCGCACGAAATCATCTGATACGGGCACCTTCTTGATGCCCAGATTGGTGAACTCGGCTTCGTAGAAACCGCCTTTGTCATTTAATTCCACCGTGAGTTTATCAATGACCTTGTGGCGTCCCTTTTCCTTGATGGTGGATTTGACCAACTGCGCCTGATTGCGATGGACGTAATGTTTGGCGAGAATTTTCTGAACCGATTCCAGCCCAGCCTTGATGACGTCGTTGTCATCGGTGGCGCAGTGCTGGCCAAGGAGGTATTCCAGCACATAAGTCGGGACGACCGCGTTTTGCTTCAGTCCCTTGGTTAGGTCTTTGCGCACGACGAGTCCGGGAAAGTGCTTGAGGATTTTTTGATCCAGCGGACTCAACTGGCGGGGCGCGGCGACAAATGGCTCCGTGGTTTCAACTGGCGCGTCAACGGGCACCGGGTCGGGAGTAGGTTCGGTATTCATTCGAAATCCGTGGTGAATGGTTTCTGGAGTTTAACGCTGTGCGTCTTGTAGGTTACGATCTGGGTGGTGCCGGGCACCATTTCTTCGAGGCGAAGATCCACCTCGCGGCTGTTGAATGCATCCGCGGCCGGAGACAGCACGATGAGCACGGTGGTTTCGCGCTGACGCGCTTCGGTCTCTTTGGAATCAAACGTCAGCGTCTTGATTTCGGATAGGCTGGTGCCGTCTTTGGCGAAAACGCCCACGCGGAGTGTCCGGGGTAGAACCTTGTCCAGCGCTGGCCGATCTTGGAAAAGCGCGATGGATAATTGGCCCGTGGTGATCTTGGCGGGCACGCGCAGCAACTCTACTTCCACCCGGCCGGTGTCGTCCGTGCGGGCCTTGTGGATTTTCACCACGGGCACGACCACTTCCTGAAGGCTGATGCCGCCGTGAACGTAGCGCATCCCCGAACCTTGGAGCGGAAACCGACCGAGCGAGTGAGGGAACGCCGCAGACCAGTCACCGCTCACCCCGAGGGCGGCGCTGTCAAAGATTTTCACCTTGGCAGCGGCCGGGATGCCGCGACCGAAAGAGAACCGCCGGTTACGGAACGTCCATTCGCGGGCGGCGGGCAGCGCCGTGGCATCATCTTCCGCAACATCGTCCTGCTGGAAAAGAAAGCCGTGATCCGCAGTGAGTAGCATGTTGCTTCCGTTGATGTTCGCCACCTTCTTAATGATCAGGTCCAACTCCTCAAAAGCCTGCTCCACGGCATCGAACGATTTCCCTTCCGTGCCGGGCGCATCGCCGGTTTTATCAATGACGTTGTGGAAAATGTAAATGACCTCATGATCGCGCATGAGTGCGCGGCCATCGGTCTTGGTGTTCAGCTCCAGAAAATCTTCGGCTTGAATGGCCGTCCCCTTGCCGCCGCAGGCGAGACTCAAAATCTTTGCCCGGTTTTCGGTGCCGGTGGCGCTTTGACCATCCACCGTGACGGTCGCCGTCGTGGCGTCCACGGCCAACTGCTTGCCGGGCAAGAGCGCCGCCATGCCGAGTTGGGTATAAGACGGGAGCACGCCAAAGACCGCGTCCACTTCGGCGGTCCAGCGATTGGCGGAACGCAGTCGCTGGGCGAAATCCGCCGCCGCCTCGTAACGCAAGGCATCGGAGATGATGACGAACACTTTTTGGTTCTTGGCCAGAAATGGCTGCACGTATTGGGTGAAAAACTGCCTTTGCCCCAGCACGCCGGGACATTCCCAAGCTGCCAGCTCACGCACCTGATCACTCCAGCGGTCACCCAGGGGCAGCAGAAAATTGTTCACGTAGGATTTCTCGACCCATTGCGTGATCTGCTCCATCAACTTCACCTGGCCGTAGCGGCGGAGATTCCAATGACTGCGCCGGTAGGCCTGATCTATCCGCCACCAACTGGCCACATATCGGTTGAAGCCGCCAGTCACGGAATCCACCGTGAGTTCGGCGGAGGCCAGCAACTCACGCAGTTCGACGGCCTGCTCCAGCGCGGCGTAACCATGCTGATGCTGCGGCTGCCAGAACGAAGCGCGCCGCGATTGCACCACCGCCCGCAAATCGGGGGCGGAGGCACCGCCGGCAAATGACTGGCAGAGCTGGTGCAAAGTAAACTTCTCGAAGATCTCGAAGGTATCGCAATCTCCCAACGACTTCCGGTCATCCATTGCGCCGAGCGCGGTGGCGATTTGCAGTTCCGACTCCATCTGGTGCGACCATTGGCGAAATGAAACGCTGTGAGCCTGGCTGTCCTTCCATCGTTGTAAAAATACCTTGGCGTGCGGATGTAGCGTGACTTGGCCGTCCAACGGATTCGCCCCGCGAAAGAGTGACACGGCAAAATCCCGGAGCGATGGCGTTGCGGAGTTGTAGCCAAACAGGCGGTCCACTTCCTTCCAGAATGGTTCCACCAAGGCGGCGGTGCCGAAGCACTCCGTCACGGGATCGAGCAATTGCCCCTGCGGAATATTTCCTAGAAAATGCAAGAGCAGTGCATCCACTTCCACCGCCGTCGTGCCCGCGAGCACGGCCATCATCTTGAGCCGGATTTCCGGGCTTTGATCGTCATTGTGGATCAGCTCCCGCAGGGCATCCACCCGCTTGACGTTGGTGAAATACGGCGCGTGGTCTTCCGCCAGATGGAGGAAGTCATGGGGCAAGCCGACGTCCTGCAATGCGAGAGACGCCTTGTCGGCCTTGTATTCGTAGCCTTGCAGCAGCAGGTCCAGCAGCCAATTGTCGGCATCCACCGGGCGGGCCGTGGGCACATAGATCAGAAATTTCGCCTCCGGGTTTGCGTCGCGCACGATGCGCACCTTGGTGCCGAACTCATTTCCCGCCACCGAAAGTTTGGTCACGGCGGCATCTGGATAACCCTTGAATGTCTCGGCCCATTCGCCGGTGGCGTCATACCAAAACACCAGGCGATGGCGCTGGAACACTCGCTGGAGGCTGTCGTGGATGCGTTTCATTGAATTTTCTTCTTCTCCACGTATTCTCGCGTTTCGTGGGTGTCGCGTGGGCGTTGTCCGTTGATGGGATAAACGATCTTACCTTGGTCATCCAGCGCGATGAAATGAGCGGTCGCACGTTCTATCAAATCGCCTTCTTTAATAATCCGCGTGCGCCAGTTGGGCGTATTTGGGGCTGGCACATATTCCGCGATCAACTGCAGACAGGTTTTGCCGATCAACTCCAGGACAAAAGATTTTAGATACTCCCGCGCTTGCCGGTTGGGCTCTGTGAATTTTCGGAATTCATTATAGTTCTCAATCAGGCAGTATTTGGGCAGGTTCAATGTGTAGAACGTTGAACTCCAATAGCGAAAGAAGTTTCCGTCGCCGATGGTGAAGAAGGCACGGCGGATTTCTTGGGTTATGCCATTTCCGAACTCGTGCTCAATCACATCTGCAACGTTAGCAAGGCGGGTGAAATCGAACTCATTGGGATTCGGGTCGTCGTTTACGCAATCCAAAGCAAAGGAGATCCGGCCTTGGAGAAAAGCCGTGTCCTCAAGCCGGTGCAGAAGCATCTTTTGCACCGGATGTTTAACGAGCAATCGTGCTTTGCGTTGCTCTTCTTCCACTTGATTGCTCGCGAAACCAGACTTAATCGGATCTTTCGCGAGGAAGTCGTAGATCGACTCCAATCCTGTCGCCAGCTCGTCTAGTAGGCGGATTCCGCCAATGAAGCTCTCCGGGCTCTCGATCTCCGTATTCGCAAAAACATTGCGCACTACCCGTCGCCAATCGTTCATCTTCTCCTCGGGGATCGCTGCCCCCGCCTCGTGCAGCTTCATCTGCGCATAGAGGATCAGCCGCGGCTTGTATTGCGGTCCTTGTCCCAGGATCACCTCCTCCATCATCGATTTGCCCGGCGACTTCGCCTCGTCGGCAAATTCCCAGAGCCCGCGCACCTCACCCGTTACTGCCTTTGGTTTCTCGCAGAGCCGCTCCAGTCGCGCCCTCAGTTCCTCGTAGTAAGGTTGCGCGAAATTCTTGGCCTCCATCTGCTCTGGATCGTTCAGCAGATCTTGCACGGCATCCGCAATCATTTTTGCCGGCGAGTCGCCCCTGGCCATCGAGCAGACGAGCGAATGCACGAAGAAGGAAAGGAACGCCCCGTCGATCTTTTTCAGCCCGGACTCCTCGGCTGGACAAAGTTCCCAGAAAACGTCGGTCCACCGAGTATCAACCAGAATCGCAAACTGCGCTTTTATGTTGATGTCGTGTTCCCAACCCTGATCGACGACCCGCTTGCCGAGTAATGCCTTGAAGCTTTCGAACGCGGTGAGCGGCTTCCCGCGGGCATTCATTTTGATGTAAAGATCATCGGAAAGACCGAATTTCTCCAACTCCACCAACAGGAAACGAATGGGCGAAGCATCCCCGAACGTAAGGCGCTCCCAGAGATTGTCTGGCCATTCCAATTCAGCGATTTTATCCAAAACAGCCAGCATGCCGGCTACCGTCGGGTCAAACTTCCACGCCCCCACAAACCATCGGCAATCCATGATTCGTTGGCTCAAGGTATCCTGTTTAGACACTCCATCAACCGAAATGCTTTCCTTGACCAACTTTTGGCAGAAATCGCGGGAACTGATGCGAGTAGCATAGGAAAATCTGCTGAGGGCTGGACCGTAAGAATCGACGGGCAACTTAGCTTTCCTCGCTGCGAACCAATGCAATAGAAAAAGAGTTGTGAGGCGTTGCTGTCCGTCCAATGGACGAAAAAAGCCACCCTTCACATCACCAAAAATGAAATCTAACTCCACCGGATTCCCGGCAACTGCGGATTTGAGGGCGTCCAAGAACTTATTGATGACTTTTGTTTTGCTTTCCCTCCCCTGAGCATAATCTCTTTGGATAACCGGGATCTGAACGGGATGACGTTTTAGTAGCTCCCAGAAGGAAAGTCTTTCGAAATGTGAGGCGGGCGCGCTCATGGCATGTGTCCTTTCTTTCCGGCGAAAAATATTTCCAGAGTGTTTTGTATGGCCTCAAAATAAGCCTGGCGGTCGGCCTCGGACCAGAAAGTGAATTCCTGAACCGAGGCTGAGTAATATTTCATGAAAGCGTTTTTGGTTGCGACGGGGACGAACGTTCCCTCGCGCTCTTTTTCGATGATTTTGGCCCGTTTTGCGGGAAATACCGCATTCCCATATCCGCGATTTGTGCCGCTATCCAGCAAAGCAAGGTTACTCAAATCGTTAATGTTTTCCGGTTTGCCGCTTTTAGAAAAGTAGCCCAGCATCTTTTGGTAGGTCGCCTGGAATTCGTTTTCCGACCAACTCTTACGCTTCAGGAAATCTGCGACTTCTTTAGCGAGTTCTTCATCTCTTAGATGCAGGGCGGCATCTCTCAGCCATTCCTGCTGATGAGTCTCGGATTCGGGTGGTCGTTCCGCGACGGAGTGAATGTGCTCCACATCCCAGCCCCTCTCCTGTTTATAACGATTGAGTGGGAAACGATAATGCCGATCGCGGCTTTCCAAGGTCGTCAAGACGTTATGGAGAAGCAAAACATTTTTAACGGCCCCTTGGCCATATTCCAGTTTTTCAAGGTCTTCAGGTATGGACGCTTTAATGCGACTCCTTACCCCGGCAAGAAACCTAGATTTTCCAACATCGATGGATTCACACCATAGATCACTCAAAGAGGTGCCGGCTGCAATCAGGTAGCCGATTAAATGGTAAAGCTCCCAGTCCAGATACCAATCTTGGAGTTGTTGAAAGCAGCCTTTGACTTCCTGCCATTTCTCCAAAACAAAATCCACATCCGCTTCTTTTGGAAAATTCTTAGCGTATGCACGAAAGAGTGCGTAACTGTCGTCGTCTTTTCCCGTTATCAGACGGAAAATCAGGTCAATTCGCGTTTCCGCAGGATCCTTTGGTCCGGTTAAGAAATACCAGAACTTATCGTCGTGCAAGGCAGCTTCGATTCGATCCCACTCTCCGGAGATTTCCATTTGTTGAATCTGTGCAGATTTCGTTTCCTCCGAGGAGGCACCGGCCTTTATGAAGTTGGAACTTTTCAGGAACAAGCCGCGAATGAGTTCGGCATTGGTCAGGGGTATTTTGCCGCGATTGATTCGGGTGAAAATCTGCACGCTTTCGGAACCTGGCGGTTCATACCAGATCACTCGAACTTGGAAACGAAAGGCACTCGCAAACCGGTCCTTATCCAAGCCGCTGCCCGGTTTGTTCCACCACTCGTCGATGGTCTGATAAGCCTTCGAGATATGAGCGAAATCAATGTGGTCATCGTTGAAAGCGACCGTGCCGTCGCCTCTTACCGCGAGGCTATCCAAAAACTCTTTGGTTCTCTCTCTTGAGCCGTATTGTAGCTTGAGCACAGAATTTTTGTCTCGGCCTCGCCACATTTCGTTGATGTAGCGGGTAATCAGATAAATGGTGGTCAAGCGTTGCTGCCCATCAATCACCTCCCATTGCCCGGAATTCATGAGACGAACCACCAAAGGTTGGAGACAGTAAAATTCCTCCGGGTCGCCTGACTTTTGGACGGAAAACTGCCGAATATCATTCAGCAGATCCAGCACTTCGTCCGGAGTCCAGCGATAGCCCCTTTGATAATCCGGCACGAAGAAACTTCGTTGGCTCAAGGTCTCGACAGATGGGGTCTGATCTTCAATTTCGGTTTTCATTCGTCCTCCTTGGCAGCCAGCCCGGCGATGGGGGTTCCATACCAAAGCACCAAGCGATGACGCTGGAACACTCTATGAAGGATATCGTGAATGCGTTTCATTTGGTCTTGGCCGGGGTGGCAACCGGAATGTTTTCAGAACCTGGCCACTCATCCGGAACTAGCGCCGGTGGTTTAGTCCATGGAACTTCCACGATGGAATCCTGAAACCATTGGTCGCGGAGATTGGCGTGCTCTGTAACGATGATTTGGAAGCCGGGAACTTCCTTGGCGGCAAAATTATGAAGCATCAAAAACAGTTTCCGGACTTTTTCCAAATCGGAGTCCCGTTCTGTTTCCATGACTGAACCGGAGGCGGACTTGTAAACCTGTTCAGATGGGAAATAGACTTGAGTCGGTTGGTCCAGAAAGAGGAAAGATGGCATCGGTTTGCGATTCTTCGAGGCAAAGTGATGCAAAGCGAGCAGCGCCCCTAAATGGTAGGCCAAATGGTTTGCGCCACCCCCGGTCTTGTTCATCGGAACCGGCCGCTCCGGACGATCCGCGACCACTGTGAGTTGACTAAAGTCGAGCCGGAATGGAAATTCTGAAAACTCCGCTTCCAGTTCTTTGACGTAGCGGCCGATCTGATTGGAAATGATGTTTAGCACGGAAGCGAGGCGTTCCGCGCTATCGTCGGCACCGGAGGCTTTTTCCAACTGCTCAACCAGAGCCTGCAACTCCTCCACGCGTTTTCTTAATCTCGCGACGTCATCATCCGGACGGTAAGTTTCCAGGAACCAACTGACGCGACCGACAATTTTAGCTGCGGCGGCGTTGCGGTTGCCCATTTCCGCAATGGCGGCATTGGCGGCAATGGCCGCCGCTAGCGCTTCCTCCTTGCTGCGCAATTGCTGATTTATTGCACCAATCTGAGTTTGAAGTTTTAATGTGTATTCCTCCAAATGCGGGCGCTCACCGACCACCGCTTTGAGTTCCCGATCCAAAGACTGAAGCTCTTGTATGAGGGATTTGCCGATGGGCGTTTCGAGACCGAGATTCTCGGGGGCAAACGGCCATTGCCACTTGCCCGTCTCAGGATGCTTGGGCAGGGCTTCGATCGACTCCAGGCGACTCTTTTGCTCCTGAGCTTCGTTGGTAAATCCATCCTCTTTCTCCGCAAATAGACTCGTCGCGCGAAGCGTCTCATTGGCCGTCGCCCGTTCTTTACGGATGGCGGCGATTTCGTCTTCCAATCCGGCGATTCTCCGCACGTCCTCTTCTGGAATCGCTGCCGGTTTCCATTTAGTGATGGCAGTCAACGTTTCCAAGGCCTCCTTGTTTTCGGTAGGGACCGGGCCCCGGGCAAGAATTCCGACCTGCTGGGCTTCGGACATCAGGCCGATGGCCCGAACACCTAGCTGTTCACTGAACTGCTGAGCCTCGGACCATTGCTTCTGCGCGATTTTCAAATCACGACGGGCGCCCCGAAGCTTAAAGTCGCTTTCCAAACGGTCATCGGGCGCAATGCCTAGAAGGATCGGCAAGGTGTCTTTTATGGCCTGCGGCATAAACGGCTCGTTCTGCCGATAAAAGAGCTGCTCCTTGTTGGCGATCAGCCCCTGTTTCTGGAACAAATAAAAGTAGGTGTGTTTGATGGTGGCGGCAAAGGAATTGCGGCTTTGCTTTTCCGACACCTCCGTGCGATTGGCTGGAATGCCCAGCAACCCAGACAGGATGGAGGTGACCGCATCATCATCTGCATTCTGGCGTAGATCGGCAAATGGCGGCGGTTCCACAGTTGCGCCGCGCCGAATCATGGCCCGGGAGCAACTCGCCGCATTGGCCGCCGGCGCTGGTTTGGCAATCATCACCTGTTCGCCGACGAATTGAAAAATGACGGCATACCAGGAAACCTTGTCACGAATGGGCCCCTCGGGGATGTTGAATTCGCTCTGACCCATACAATACTCAACAATGTCCGAGAGCGCTGACTTGCCGGTTGAAGATCGCCCCGTGACGATATTGAGGCCATTGACCTTGAGGGAAATCCGCCTCATTTCGCCCGTGTGGCTGTAAATTATTATATCCCGAATATTCATGGTCTAATTCCTAGTGTTGTGTAAATGGTTACCCGGTCATTCAGCAGGGCCAGTTTCTTGCCGAGGGAACGGGCGACTGTTTGACAATCCTTAGTGTCCTGTGAGCCGGTTATGCTTTTGCGCACACCTTCCTGTGTCAGCCCAATCGCACCCGTCCCATCAACGGCTATCGCGCCACAGGCCATGAGGTAGCCAAAGGCCTCCATGGTGTAGGGTAAAAGGCCGCGCGCCCGCTGAGCCAAATCAACCCGAATTTCCGGATGTTCCTCCAGAATATTCGAGAGGTAGGAACGGTTGGCCTCCTTTAATTGGTCTCGCGTCCGCTTGTGCAAGCACAGGGGCAGGATCAATAAGGTGAGTGAAAACGGCATAGGCCGATTGGCCGCTTCCGTGAACCCTTCCACGCCCCGGGCTAAAACCAGGCCGCAGAACGCGGGGTTGAATAGGTTACGGACTTCACGGGGGCGTTGGCTCCACGGCTTCATGCGCTCCTCCCGTGAAGAATTTCTGCCATCCGCTCAGTGAAGCGGGGATGCCAGTGGACGCGCGGGACTTCCTCATTCGCAAGCATGTGGAAACTGCCCATGACGACATAAGTCGCCGTCACATCAGCGCGGATGCGAAGATTGGGATGATCTCTGGTTGAAAGGTCATTCAGCAGCTTGCGGCCAGTTGCTTGAAGGATTTCTTCCGAACTGTCTGCCTTCAATTCTTCAAACACGATTTCACGAATTCGCGCCCATTCATCGACGAGCCGGTCATCGTATTCTCCAATCTCACCAGTCAAGGTGACGTTTTCGCGCTGCCATTTCCCTCGCTGCTCAAAGGCCCGGTAATAGTCCAAAATGGCCCGCCGGAGACGATCAGACCGGAGCCCAATCGCCCGCAACTGTTTTACAAAAAAGCGATCATCGGAATCCGGATTCACACCTTGTTCCGGTTCGGCATCTTCAAAATCAATGGGAAGATTATCCTCCCGGAATTGCTCGGTGATGGAACTGAGCATCTCCGAGACTTCCGAGCTGCGGAAGGGATCCTGGCGGCGGCCCGTCAGCAGTTCGATGCACTCGTTGGTCCACCAGCCTTCCAGACGCTCATACACCGGACGACGGAATTGCGGACGCACCGTCCGCAGCTTTTCGGTGATGATCAACTCGGGAATATCTTGGATTCGTTCCAAGCAGTCGTAGATGGTGATCCGGCGAAAGAAGTCGGTCCATTGGTCTTGTGGCAGGGTGGCCAAGAGATCGGTGGTCTTTTTTATTGTCTTCGATTCCGAACCACCCAGCACGCTGGTTATGCGCGCCGGAAGATTTTCACCCAACGAGGCATCGGGCAGAAAGGCAGTCAAGAATGACCCCACCTGCACTTTTCCCGTGGTGCAGAGGATATATTTGGCTGATGAAGGTTTTTTTGTCTCGTTGAGATAGTTGGTAAGCCAGATGCGAACCGACTTCCAGAAATCTGGCGACAGATCAGTCAACGTGTCGCCTGGCGCTTTATGTTTGAGTGATGCCAGAATGCGGCCCTCGTCCGCGTCCGTGAAATCAATGTCGTCATCCTTTTCAATGAAACAGGTGGTTTCCTCCGGAAGCCGGAGGATTTGCAGCAACGCGTAGCGGAGTTGATACAGATAACCCAGAGCCGGTTCCGAGGCTGAAAATTGAGAGGCGTCGTCAGGCATAGATCAACCTTCCTCCTTGGCCGCCAGCCCGGCGATGGGGGCGAGGGCTTCGCCGAGTTTCAGATAATTGGTTTTCACGCCGTCATCGAGATCGAGTTCGATGCGGGCTTGGGCCAGCGGCAACATGGTTTGCCGTTCCCACTCGTCACACTCGGCCAGGATCTTGGTCAGTTTTTCGGCTTCTCGACGAGCTTCGGTTTTTTCGCGAGCCGTGGCGGCGGTGACCTGCAACTCAGTGACGCGGGTCAGGCGATTGCGCAACTTGACCTGATAATCCCGCAGGTAACGGTTCAGCACCAAGTTCATCGTGTCCTTGGTGTAGCGATGCAAGTAGATGAGGACGCTGAAACCTTTCTTGGGACTCTGCACCAGCCAATAAATGGGGCGCTTCTTGTAGGTCTGGAGATGATCCTTGTAGAAATCGTTGAGAAAATATTTTCGCAAATCTTTGCCGAGGGAATCCTCGATGAATCGGAGATTTTCGCGCAACGTGGCTTCGCTGAAGGTGGCGCGGAGAAAATCGCGGGTGCGGGCTACGATGTCGTCTTCGAACCATTCACCTTCGAGCACGGGAATGATGCCGTCTTCGTCGGGAACGAAGGCGAGTTTGTCCAGCGGACGATTCACTTTGGCCAGATATTCTTTCACGGTGTCGCCGGCATTCGACAGGATCAATCCCGGCGCGTCGAGGGAATAGCGGCCCATCATGCAGCCGACGGCGTAGGAGAGGAACGCGGCCACGTCCTTCCTGGCATCGGCACGGGCGAGGGTGATTTGATCTTCGGGCACTTCGGGCTTGAGTTCGTCCTGCAAGCCGTAGGCGGCGATGAAGAGCCGGTTGTTCTCTGTCTCCAAATCCTGCATCCGGCGGATGGCGGCTTGGCAATGGGCTTCCCAACTCTGCCAACTCGCCGCGAGTGTCGCGCCCTTCAGCCTCGGCCGCATCAACGGCTGGTCGCGGAAGTCCCACGAGGTTTCGAAGTTGTCCCAGTCGGCGCGGGCGAGCTTAATAAGCTCTGGAATGACGTTCTGAATTTCGGCTTTGATGCTTTTGACGTTCTTATGAACGGGGAGTTTTAGAATGTTCTCTACTTGGTAGTTGAGCGTTGGGTTTTGGCAGTCTAGGAAAAATTTCCCAAGTTTTGAACACATCAACCCGAGTATTACTGCGGTGTCGTCTTCACGTTTCGGAAAAACACTTGAACCCGCGACATCCCATAAAAATCCAGTGTCGCAATGACGAGCAGCAAAATAGGCTGTGCTGATGAATGTCCATGTCACACATGGTTTCAGATAAAAATCTACGTTTTGCGTTCGGGATCGGACCAAATCCCGTCCCTCGTTTCGCCAGTTTAGAACATAATCATTGTTGCCATACCATTTCCGAACGTCTCCTCCTTTATTGTAAGGAATCCAATATTGCTCTGTAAGTTTGATCGCAGATATGGTGCTGCAACCGGTGGCGATTTTGCATCTGGAAAGTTCAGGCCAATATCTAAGAAACACATTATTGTTTCCAGTTATCATCCCTTGCATTGAAATTCCGATGTCTGTAAGCAGACTGCTCTCGTCGAATACCCGCGTTAGTGCAGCGATTTGCCAGTATGCAATCGGAATTCCTGGGACTCGTAAAAAAGATTCAGTCGTGGCGTAGTAGTTCGGAAAGGTGCCAACATTAAAAAAATTCTGCTCCAGCTCTTCGTTACTGAAAACCTCACCTTGACGAAGAAACAATCGTTTATAGACGCCCTTAACAGTGTCGGAATGGCTATTTCCAAGAACAAACGCACAACTGCCAAAATCCGATCCCCAAACTCCTCTGCCGATATGGACAAGGGACGAAATATTTTTCTGCTTTAAGAGAATGCGTCGATGCGATTCAAATGAACTAAGAAACATCCAGTTCGGAATCGTGATCATGCCTGCAAGTCCATTTTCAGAGGCTAAAGACAGACATCTTTGCATAAAACAGGCATAGAGGTCAGCTTTAGCATCAAGGTATTGAGCTTCAACGAAAGCCTTCATCCGCGCATTGTAAAACTTACTCCCCATATATGGCGGGTTGGCCACGACGACGTGATACCGCTGGGTGAGTGCCTCGGCTTGTTCGAGCACGCGGAGGACTTTGATGTGAATCGCACTAACCATCAGATCGGTATTAGCCGATGGGAGATGGGAGATTGCAGATCGGGCGGCTTGGATTTCTGATTCAGTCAGGCATGGCTGAATCAACGAGCCGAAATTCTTGGCTTCCTCGAACTGGTGCAGTAGCCGGTTCAATTCCGGGTGAATGGCCGAGGGTTGGACGCCCAGTGCTTTGAAATACGCCGACAGTTCACCGTCGCCAAAATTCACTTCGCGCAGTTCGATAATGTTGGGCCGGACAAGGTGTTCCGACTGGAAGAAGCGCCGGGACTTTTCCCGCGCCTTGAACACCAGCGCCAGTTCCGCCAACTGGGCCGCGCGCGGACATATATCCAAACCGCAAAGATTGTGCCGCAGGATGAGGCCGGGAATGTCGTTGGGCGCGTAGCCTTCCTCCTCGTAAATTTGCGCCAGCAGGTCAAAAGCGTAGGTGAGCATGTGGCCGCTGCCACCGGCGGGATCGAGCAGCCGGATTTCTTCCGGCTTGGTAATCTTGAGAAAATACTTCTCGACTTCCCCCTCAATATAATACGGCATGTGCTCGCGCAGTTTGGAGCCGGGATGATTCAGCAGCCAGAGCCGTCCAAGAGAGTTCTCGACGAGGTAGCGAACAATCCAGTGCGGGGTGAACAACTGAGTGACGGCGGGAATATCTTCCGTGGGCACGGCACTCTTGCGGGCCATGACCTGATCTTTTTTTTCCGAGATGTAAAACTGGTAGAGCCAGCCGAGCAGTTCCACCTCGCCGCAATCTTCATCGCTGATCTCGGTGCGGAAGCCGTGGACTATGGAATGTTCGGTCAGCAGATCATCCGGCAGGAGCAACTCGGTTTCGTCATCGAGCTTCTCAAAAATATCCGGCAGCAAGGCGTGATAGAAATGACAGGCCGCCAGCACGAGGCTGCGATAAACTTCGCCCTGCGCATCCGGCGAGGGAATCTTGCCATCAAGGAGATCATTGAGCCGCTGAGGATTCGTGTGCGACTGGAGTTCCGCTGGCAGAGCGCCCGTGCGCGTGAGCTTGAGCAGTTCCGGTTGGGTTTCCGTGGCGCTGGCCGGTGTGAGCACGCGGGAGCGAAAAGGATGCCAGCCACGCGCGTCCATGAAACGAAGTGCGGCCAAGCGGTTGAACCAGGTGTAGGCAACGCGTTCAATGAGGCCGGTGCGATCCGCCGACTCAAGCTTGCGTAGCGCTGCGACCTGCGGCGCGTAGGTGGTCAGAAAATCCGGCGTCTTGGCGGAGAGCGCGAAGTCGAGCTTGCGCGTGACCGCCTCCATGAGCTGGCGGCGGACGGCTGGGGCGAAAGTCTTTAGGGCGGCTGTGTTCATGCGGCGGGCAGTCGGAAATAAGTTTGGATGGCTGACCGGAGGGCGGTTGAGCGAATTCCTTCACCGAACGTGGCTTTTAGGGATGCCAAAATGGGCGACCAATCCGGAGAATTATCAGGAAAGGCTGCGAGAAAGTTGACGAGGTCACCTTTGATAGACTCAGGAATCTCGGGGCCTGCCTCTCCGGGCAGAGTTCCAGCGAGCCGGAAAACATCATTTCGGTGTTTGGCGATGTTCTTGGAGTCAACTTCTGCGCCAGCAGCCTGACGTTTGGTTAAATTGAGCCACGCATGTGCCTTCAAGGGGATAAGCGCAGTCGCGTTGGCAAATGGTAAACCGTCGCGAACATTTTTATGGGTTTTGATCAGCTGATAGTAATCATCATCCAGTAGCAGCGCCGACAAGCTGTGCTGATCGGTGCCAGTCGGTATCGGCACAATTTCCTGTCCGTCCGCCAGTTCGAGGCCTTCCGGTTTGCGGCTAAACAGTTCAAGCATGAATGGGAATGCTTCATTCTTTGGCTTGGCAAAACGATATAGGATCGGCGATTCCTCGGTGCGCTGGCGGATTTCGTATTCGCCCTCATTGATAAAGTTCCGAATTGCCCCCACGAACGCACGGTCAATGACTTCAATGATCAGGACGATGTCGAGATCCTTGGTGGCGCGAAACGGAAGTCCCTGAGCAGTGAACCATTCGTCGCAAGCCGCGCCGCCGATAAGAGTGAAGGAACCTTCGAAATCCCGAAAGCGTTCGCGAAAGAGATCAAGGCCTTTTACCATTTGACCTCCGCGATAAGTTGTTCCAACTGTTGCTGGATGCGCTCGTCTTGCGAATCGCGCAGGCTCAGGTAAAGGGACAAAGGATCCACCATCTCGTTATCACCGAGCAGTTCCGGAGGATAGGACCAGACCTCAATCTTAGCCGTTGCATTTTCCGCATCACGGCAACCGGTGCAGACGCCGCGCTCCAGGAAATCCTGAAATTCCGCGAGCGGCAACGCATAGGTGGGCACCCGGTCGGCGGCGATCATGGTCCGCCGGCTCAAGGCACTCATCCCGGCGAGCAATGCGGGAGTAACAGGCTTATCCCACCTAACCCAGCGCGTCTTTTTCACGGGAGAAGTCAGTTGCGGCTGCACCTGCTCCCAAAGCGGCTGGCCGGCGGCTGTGAATTCCAGAACCAGCGAGCGGCCACTGCGGACGATTTTGCAGATGCCGGCCGCTTCCAGTTCATCCTTAACCTTCGAGAGCATGATCGGGGAGTATTGAACTTTCTGCGCAATCTCCTTGAGCGACATTCCGGCGAACGATCCGCGCAACAGATGGTAGAGCACCGTGCATTGAGCTGCTGGACCGAGAGTTTTCTTTCTCCTGATATTCGGTTGAGGGAACCGCTCCCGCAAATCAATCACCGTATTTGGTATAAAGATCTGGCTGCCGGGAATGATGAAGGGAATGCCCATTTGAACCATCCGATTTCGCGCGTAGGAAGGCAGAATCGGCAGGACCAAAACGACATTCTCACCCAGATTCAACTTGAGCGTCGCTTGATGCTTTCCATATTCGCCAGGCGAACCGACTTCCCAATCCTCCATTTCCAGCGCCAGCAGAAACCGGCGTCCAAATAAGCGAGTCGTAAAAATGCCATACCGTTCCCGCAAAAACAGCGGTAGGGCTGATGCTGTTTCGGGCATCAAGTCAAGATGTTCTCCCGCGACGGTTTCGAGATAATCGAGCAGACGTTGTTTGAGGGATGACATGCTTAATACACTAATCACGCACGATACACTCGTCAAGGGTATCGTGCATTATATGTTTATTGTATTGATTCACAAGCTAATACGGTTGCCATTTTTTAACTCCGATTGCGCCGCCGTGCGCAAAGCCGCGAGCCATTGGTCGAGGTCGGCCTCGGTCGCGATGAAGGGAAGATCACACTGCGGACGCAAACTGGTGGCGGGGGTATAGCGGACCGGCGGCGTTTTGTCGCCGGGCTGACCACCCGTCTTTGCCGGTGGCGCGGCGAGCCGGGCAAGGAGCGCCAGTTGGGCGGGATAATCCTGCGTGAGATAACGCTGGAGCCGGTCGCGAATGCCGGTTACAAAACGGGCGGATTGAATGGCGGCGCGAGCCTCGACGGTGAGCGCCAGCACTTGAGTGCGGTTGGCCTCGTTGAGCTTCCCGAAATCTTCGATGGCCGAGAGCCGGGCTGATTGCGTGTCCACAGTGGCGATCGCTCGATCGCGCTCGGCCTTGAGCAGGTCCGCCAGAATGCCGCGCAACTTGGTCACCGCCGCCTTGGCCTTGGGAACTGCATTGCCGCGATACGGATGGGCGGAGGCGGCCAAATCCCGCAACGGCTGCACCTCGACGGCCGGAACTTCGGCAAAATTCGCCTCTTCCTCCCGCAGGAAGGTGATGGCGTCATCAAATGCGGCGCGTTGCGGGCCGTGCATGAACGCCTTGATGGGCGACAGCACGTCCTCTTTGGCCGTGAGCAGGTCGTCCGCAAAATCATTCAGATTATTCAGGAGATAGGTGTAATCCTTCTCCGCCAGCGCACTGATTTTGCCGACGATGGGGCGCAGCGGTTCCAGAAACGCATAGCGCGTGACCTGATCCAGCAACGCGGTGAGGTCGCGCGCCTCAGCCGCCAAAGCCTCGGAAGTGAGCTGGCCGACGGAGCGTGCTTCCGTGCCGGCATTGGCGCGATCAAAAAAGTCGTGATGGAATTTTTTCAGCGCATTGACCTTGGTGGCGTCGAATTGCTCCTGCAAGCGCACGCGGACGCTGCCGTGCTGCCGGGTGTTTTTGAGCAGTTCCAACGCGGTGCGGGCGTCGAGCAATTCGGTATTGCGCAATTCGACCTTGCCCATGCGGAATAGGCGACTGACCAGCGTGAGCACGGCCATGGGATACCAGCCATAAGGTCGCTTGCCAAAATTGCGGAGGATTTCCTCGATGGAAGTGCGCTCGCCATTGTTCTGGTTGCGCATGACGTAGGTGAGAATTTCCTGCTCGGCCTCGGATACCGTCTGCGTGCCGCTGGTCAGGAGATCGTCCTGGGCGAGCAAGGCGTCGGCCAGAGTGGTCTCGTCATAAGCGCCTTTCAGCATTTTTAGATTGGGGAACGAAAATGAAATGAGTTCCTGACAGGCCTTGGCGAAGCGGTTCCGGGCATCACCCTCACCGACGGTGTCGAGGCGAGAGCCATTGAGATAAAGCGGGGCTTTGCCGAGGAACTGGCTGGCCAGTTCCTGCATGGCCGTGCGTCGAAGACTATTCTGCTGGCTGCGCTGATCGAGGATGGCTTTGCGCGACGGGTCGCCGGAACCGGTGTTCTGCTGGACGTATTTCTGGGTCTTGAGATAGAGCCGGGCCTGATCGGTCAGGCTGGTATCTGCCGGCAGGACGGCGAGGAGTTCAGCCTTGCCGGTATTTTGCGCGGCGAGCGTGGCGGCGTTGGTGTGGTTGGGATGTTCGGTGGTGATGATGTTGAGGGCGATGTCCGCCTCCCGGCCGATGAGGGCATCATCCAGTTTGCGGGCATAGGAATAATCCTGTCCGTTGCCCTCGTAGCGAATCTTCGGGTCACGGAGAACATCGGCGAACAGCACCTTGGTGAGGAGGTCGGCCACCATCGAGTCGTCAATTTCGGTATTCTTAATCTCCACCTCGATGTCTTTTTCGGTATCGGTTAGAAACTCGTAGAGATCGCCATTGCGCTGCAAATAGGACTGGCTTTCCAGCAAGGCCAACGCATCAAGCACGGCTTTTTCGTGGGCGCGAATGTCAATGTCCGGCTTGTTTATCAGCAGGATGGCGACGTTGCGCGGCGTGGCCTTGAACTCGCGGACCCATTTGAGCAAGAACAGCGACTTGAGGATACGGATCGGGAGGCCTTCGCCCAACTGCCGTTCGGCCATCTTGATGGTGGTCTGCATGTCGCCCCGAATGGAGGCGGAGATGCCATCATACATAAGGTCAAACGTGGCGAGATGGCCCACGGTCTGGTTGCGCACGGCCTTGGCGACTTCCTGAAACACGGCCAGCATGGAGCGCTCGCCCACAGAAAGATATTTGCCGGTGAAGACGCCATGCTTGGAAAGCTGCTGGATGGCGAGCTGAAACAAATCGAATTGGTAGGTGTGGAACGGGTAGAAATTGCAAAACTCGTCACTGCCCCGCCAGCCCGCGAGGTTGATGGAGTTATCGCCGAACCGGTATAGCGTCTGGAGATTGTCCTTCTCGCGGTCGTAGATGTCGGTGAGGACTTCCGGCTCCTCCTCCTTTTTTGCGAGAAGTCGCTTTTGGATCACCTCGCGCACGTCCGCGCTGGCCAGCGTGAGCTGGGTCTTGAACCGGCCCATAATTTTTGTGATGTCCTGGGCTTCCATGCCCTTGAACGCGCCGAGCACGCCCTCCAGATCGGCCTGTGAAGTCACGAACACCCAGGCCCGGCCGTTGCAAACGGTGCCGAGGGTTTCCGCCACGGTTTGAAGATTCAGCATGAGCTTGGAGTTCTGGCCGATGAACTGACCAACTTCGTCCACGAAAAAGTTCAGGCGAAAACCGGCAGGCTGCCGGGCGATGTAATCCTTGACCATCTGCGCGAAGCTTTCGATAGAAACGCGATAATCTTCCCGAACCTGACGCATCAGGTTGGAAGCTTCCGCCTCGGCCACGCCGAAATGCGCGGCGTAAGCCTTGGTGAACGCGGCCTTGCGCGCCGTGGCGATGGCTTCGCGGTCATTTTCCCACGTTGCACCGTTCAACTTCAAATAGGTAGCCTTGAAAGGGCCGAAGTCGCCGCGCATATCCAGATCATGCTCGAATTTGGCAATGTAGCCCTGCTTGCCGTAGTAGCCTTGCAGTTCGTTCAAGACCTTGACGAACACTTCCAGAATCGGCGCGGAATGATCGCCGCCGATGCCGTCAAACTTCTGATCAATGTTGAACAGGATGCTCCGCGACGGGATGGCGGTGGCCTTGCGCAAGTTGGCCTTCACGATCTCGTCCTCGATCTTCGGCAGTATAACCTCCGCCGGCTTGGTGCCGTTGGCGAGGGGCTGTCCATCAAGGATGAGAGAGAGGATTTTGAGCAAATGCGATTTGCCTGAACCGAAGAAGCCGGAAATCCAGACGCCGTTGGCGGTCAGCTCATGGAGGTAACGGTGAGTGAAGGTGTCCAGTCCCAGGGCGACATCGCGGGTGACCACATATTCTTCCAACTCGGTCTGGAGGTTGCGGGCATCATCGGCCTTGATGACGCCGTCTATGGGGCGGTCAACGGGTTTAAGAAACAGTTCGTGAATTTTCATGCGTGTCAAAGGCGGTAGTGATCGAGATTGGTGGCGCGATAATAGGGGTTGTTTATGCGCGGACTGGGGATGGAGCCGAACAACCGCAGATGCGAGCCGCCGGTCGGGTCCTGCGCGTATTCACCGGGGAAAAAGATCACCACGGGATGCCGCAACATGGCGGGCTGGAGTGATTCGAGAATCGTGTGGGTGCGCAGAAATGGAAAAATCCGGCCCGGGCCGGTGATGAGCGTCAACTGGCCGCCGTCACCTTCGATGGCGCGGATCAGACGCGGAATCATGTGCGTCTTGGGATCGGAATAATTTTGAAGGGTTTCCAAAACATCGGACCGCTGCCAGGTGGCTTCCTCCGCCAGCAATCCTGCGAGGATTTTATGTTCTTCCAATTCCTCCAAAACCAATTCGAACAGGTCGATGGATTTCAGAGTGATGCCGGCGCTTTGCAGCCGGATGGCGAGGCTTTCCACCATCCGCCGGAGGGCATCCTCATGCGCCGGCTCGTAGGTCTGAATGAAAATCGGCACCTCGTTGGCCAGCCCTTTCATGCTCAGGAAATTGGGGTGGCTCAACGTCTTGAAAAGCCGCTCGGATAGTTCGTGCATATTCATGATGGGCGGCGGTGGGAGATTTCCATATCGGGCACGAGAAAGGCGGCGAGCCATTGTGGGCTATCGGCGGTGATGACGCGAACCACTGCCGGCGACAAGGCCGGCCGGTGAATGGTCAAGGCGCTGCCTTTGGCCAGCAAACCCGCTTCGGCGAGCATCTTCAACAGGACTTGGCGGATTTTATTTTTTGAAGTTGGCTTTAACCGGCTCAGCTCTGGGTGCGGCAGGCATTTGTTTTCAACGTAACTTTCGTAATCCGAAGGACGCAGGACCGCATCATGCGCGGCGAGTTTATCGCGCAACACTTCGGCGGCGAACTCGAAGGCAAACCGGATGCGTTTGCAGGCCGCCAGCCAAGCCATGGCGGTGCGATCTTCCACCGTGGCCTGGGCCAGCAGAACCATTTGATCGTGAGTCAAGGTTTCAAGCCGTTGGCGCATTTCCGATTCCAGGCGGACGGCACTGCTGGCACTCCGGCACTGGAGCGCGTTGGTGGACAGGATGCGCTCTTTCACGAGCGCCCAATCGCCAACTGTGAGAAAATTCTCGGCGACAATCCGGGCCAACTCGGGGCGCAAGGATGCGGCGGTGAAACTGAGCTGGTAACCGTCGGAAATTCCTCCGCGCATGTGATGGTGGCTCTGGGCGGTTGATGGGGATGACGTTGCCATTTTGAAATCAACTTTTCCAAGTCGCCAGGGCAGAGACATGGTGGTTGCGGGGAAGCCGCAACCCAGATGCGATAATGGTGAAAAGCAGAGGCATAGCCCAGAAGTAGTTTTATGGGAATGACGTTGAGGCGCAAGCGGGAAGATTTTACGCAGCGAAAGCAATTGTTGATACCGATCGTGCCGAGCCGGAGAATACGACTTCGGGCGCGAATAGCGAACACCACTTGCGGGCGGCAGCGTGGTGGTTTGCCGTGCCGCCGATGAGTTCGTGACGATCGTCAAGTTTACGGATCAAGCGGGCGGGGCCGAAGCGCGCAATGGTTTCAACCGGTGCCCGACCGAGCCGAAAGGGGTTTTTTATTTTCATGCGGCCAATATGACAGAGACGGTTGGACATTTGCTGTCCATGACAAAAGCAAATAAAGAGCGGAAATTAGCGGCGGGGCGGAGTGAGACGAACCGTGGTGCCCGGCTTGGTGACGTTGACGCCTTTGACCTTCAGCATGACTTTGGCGAGCGTGCGATGCTCATCGGTGGCCACATTGGGTGGCAGGATTCCGGCGAAACGGCCTTCAATCGAATCCAATAGGGGCATATCGGATTCATTGAATCCAAAGAATTTTCCGTTTCCACTGCGGATGATGGGGAGAAATTTTTGCTTCTGCCCGGTGCGGTTTTCGCCCATGAGGACGATGACTTCCTGCCGGTCAAACGATTCGGATGGCGGTTCGGTCATGTCAAGTTTCTCGCCCGGTTTGGCCGTCTTCATCCAGGCTTCCATCGCCATGACACAGACGGTGGCAGCATGGGCGATGCACATGAGCCTGGCGGTGGTGGCAAATGCGTCTTTTTCGCTTTCATCCGCTAACGAAGTCGGGACAAACATGAGCGGGCCGTCTGCGCCAATCAGGAAAAGCGTCGGAGCCATTTTCCCGCTGTTGCGCATACAGAATTCAGCGTAATGGCCGGCTTGGGACATAAGGTCGTCGAGCGTTTTGAGTTGGCGCGGTTGCTGCACTGACAATATGGTGATGCGAACGGAGCGAAAGGACAAGAATCGGTTCGGGCGGCGGACATAACCCTAAATTAATTGCCGCCAGATTGGAAACCATTCGGTGATTTCTCCAGTGGCTTCCAAGGGCGGCAACGTGAGACGTTGAAATCCTCTTTCACAATGAACCAGCACGCATTCATGGTCGCGGAGATTGCGGAGCTTGTGCGGTTTTATTTTGTGTTCCTCCAATTCGGAAAAATTCACAGTGCGCTTTCCAGCACTTGAACCCCAGGAACGCTTCACGACCTGTTTCTTGCCAAGAAAATCGGCGGCTTGAACCGCGTCCGCCTCATCGGCAGACCGAAAAATTATCCGGTTACGCAGATTCAACGTCAGCACTTTTGATTTGTCATTGCCAAGCGGCGGGATAAGCGAGGTAGTGGATTGGGCGGCGGCAACGATGGTTGCGCCGGCTTCGCGGATCACGTCCACGCAATTGTAATCGCTCGTGCCATCCTCGCTGGCGGTCATAAATCGCTGTGCTTCGTCCGCCCACAGGATGAGCAAATTGTCGTTGGCTCGTTCGGCCTTCGACTTGTCAAAACGGCGCAGCGCGTGGTTGTAAAAAAGCAATTTCAGAAACGTGTTCACATATCGCCGCTCGGTTTGGAACTTCTGCGGCATGGTCACGAGGATGATTTTGCCGACATCAATTGCCGAGTAAGCAAACGTGTTTTCCTTGGTGCAAAACACCTCGGCCACTTCCGGCGTCAGGAAGTATTGCAGATAGTTCCCGATGGTTTCGCGGACGCCGCCTAATTGTTCTTCGGGTTGGTTGAGAAACCGGTTGGTGAAATGGTCGTGCAACTCCTTCCGCCGGGGAGCATCAAACAGGTCGTTCAGATTTCGCAATTCTTCCATCAGCAGGATTTTATTGGACAAAAGCGCGAACGCTCCGGTCAATGTGACCGGCTGGCTTAATTCAAAAAGCAATTCCAGCGCGTGGGCAATATGCGTTTGCGCCTGACTCTTGAAGAATCCTTTGTCACCACCCTGTCCCAGACTGGTGGCCGTATCCACCACAAACTTTGCATAGGTGGAAAACGGAATGCTGCGGTCGCCGGTGAGATTGAAGCGATGCGGCGGTTTCCATTTAAGGTCGGCTTCATTCGTTCGGATTTGCAGGTGTATTAAATTCTCCGCCCGCCCATAATGGTTCGCCATCGCCGAAAGCGTTTCCCAATAAACGCCTTTTTCATCCACGCACAGCCCGCCCCAATTTTTTTCATTCTGGAAGACCTGGTGGGCGAGTTGGTTGATGCCGGAACTGGTTTTGCCTGAGCCGGTGTCGCCGGTGATGAGCCAACCCCGGCAAAATTGATTGCGCCGCCACGTCAGATTGCCGAGCTTCGCGACATATTTTTTAGGTTTATGAGAGGCAAACAAATGCCGGAAGGCCAAAATCAACAATAAAATGCCGTAGCCGGCCATGATTGCCCACACAGTCTTTGGCAATGCCGGTAGTTTATGCCAATGGAGCGGAATGAAATTGATTTTCATAATAAGAATTTTCCAAGAATCAAACCGATGAGTAGTCCGCCAAGCAACGCGGCGGCAGCGGCGTAGATCGCCTCCGACAAGGGAAGGGTTTTAATCGGCACCGCCGCCGGATGCGCCGCCAGTGCCTCAATCAATTCCTCCAACTTTTCCCTGAACGATTTGGAGGATTCTGTGACGGCTGTGATGTCGGTGCGGAACTGGTCAAGCGAAGGCATCTGGCGCTGGCGCAATGCGTCCCAATGTTTTTGATGAATCCGAAATAGTTCGACGAGGAGATAAACCGCATCATCGTCGCGGATTTTATTCTTTTCCTTCCACTGACCGAGCGTTTGTAGGAATTCCTCATCAAAGTTCGGTTTCGTTTCTTTTGGCGTCGCGCTCATGATTTTGTGGGCAGCAATAGTTCCGCTGCTGAATCAATTTCGGTGTAAAGTTTTCTTTGCCAGGTTTGGAGGCGCTGGCGATCCAGCAAATAAAGTGAACCCTCCTTGACCGCTTCAGTGATGGGCAGATTTTTCAGGCTCAATTCCTCGACCAGCCACGGTTGCAACCGCGTCATGTTGATTTCCTTCATCCCTAAATCCTTTCGCAGGTGTTTGCGGACTGCGGACTGCTCATAAACGGCAAACGTGTCGTCGTGAACCGCATTGCGCAGCACGACATAGGAACAAGCGTCGGTCAGGTGTTTTTCGATGCGTTGGAGCTGGTCAATGCTGTCAGCCTCGTGATTGACTGGAATGACAAGGGTCAATGCGGCGGACAGGATTTTGAGCGTCCCGCGCAGGTCAATTAAATCGAAGTAATCAAAAAACACTTCGGTGGACGCCGCGCGGCAATCCACCACCACGAGATCGGTTTTCTCGAACGCGCGGAACATGGCGTCCAGAGCGCGGGGCTGGGACAAATCCATGAATTCCACGGCCTCGCCGTGAAACCGTTTAAGGGTGGAGTTTTCATTGTCGCAGTCGCAGGCGACGTGAAGGATGTCTTTGTCCTTGAGATACTGGACGAGGTTGACGGCAAAGAAACTTTTGCCGACACCGCCCTTGCCATTGAGGATGAGGTCGAGTCGTTTAATCATATTGTTCTCCGGGTGGTAGCAGTTCAACTTTGGCGATGTGCGGCCCGCGAATTTTCACCGGCGCACTTTGGTTCGGCACAGGCAACGCACTGACGGTTGTGGCTGGCGTGGCAGGTAACGCGGTTTTAGCCGTGGCATTTGGCGCGGTTTTTCTCGCCGTTTTCAGGTTGGCATCTGGCTTCGCACGGCGCGTAGCAGATGGTTTGCGCCGTCTTTCCTTCAAGATGCGGTGACAGAAGTTGATGACGCAGGTATCGGATGCGGTGATGCCGCTTTGCGTCAACAGTTCGCTAATGGCGCGGTAGGAAACGCCGCGTTTGCGCAGCGCGGCAATGTCCTCCTTGAGCGCCAGCAAACGCGAAGCACGCGACTTGGTAGTCAGCGCATATTGTGACGCCGCATGACGGAACCGGTTTAGAGCGTCGGGCAGGATGGCGGGTTTGTTCATATCGAACTTGGCGTGGATGCCGCACAATTGTTGGCGGCAAACAGCGCGGATGGCGTGGCATTTGAGTTGGCAACAATGTGTGCATCAGACGAAGCACCGATGTGCGCACGAAAGTTTGCATCTGACGCCGGCTTGGCGTTGCAGCGCGGTTTGCGCCACATCCTTCGCTCGCGAAGGGGTAAGGCTTCTTCTCTATTAAACGGATTGAGATACATTTTGCCTCCTTTGTTGCAACAATTCGTCGCGCCAGTTTGTGAGTTGCTCAGCGACAATTTGAATGCGGCTGGTTTGTTCAATGGCGTTCACTCCGATTCGTCCGGCATAATGTTCGCCCAAACTCGATTCCGGCATCTGTATGACCGAATGGGTGGCGGCCGTGTTGATGCGCTCACCGAGTTTGTTTAGAACTTCGATGGCGTTCAGTAATTCAGCGGTGGTTGGTGATAGCATAAGTCAGCAGGAAAGGCCGCGAGGACACCAGCCATTCACCTGGCTGATTTCCAATGACGCGGACTGGTTCGTTATCATGCCGACAAGTGAAGCAGTTTGCCCCGGTCGTTTTGTGTAATCTTTACACAAAATGAAGGCCGGGATTTGGGAGGCTGTTTCCTGTGCTGACGGCCAAGACCCAATATAATTTGACGAACGCCAGGGAATACTTTGAGGAACACCTGTGCGTTGGCGATTATTACGATGAAGGACAGCGCGTGGCCGGCCAGTGGATCGGGGCTGGTGCGGAACAACTTGGTTTGGCGGGCAAGGTTCGCGCGGATGATTTCCTGCGGCTTTGTGAAAACCAGCATCCGGCCACAGGCGAGACATTGACGCAACGGTTGAACACGGTGCGGATCGGAAATGGAAAAGAAAAGGTCAACCGGCGGGTGTTTTATGATTTCACATTCTCGCCGCCCAAATCGGTTTCAGTCGCAGCTCTGGCTGGTGCAGATGAACGTATCATTGCGGCTCACGATCATGCTGTCTGGTCGGCAATGCGGGAACTTGAAGCATTTGCCACTACCCGCGTCCGGGCTGGTGGCGGCCATGGTGACCGTTCCACCGGCAATTTTGCTGCGGCGTTGTTCACCCATGACACCTCGCGCGCCCTTGACCCGCATTTGCACACACATTGCGTCGTGTTCAACGCGACCTTTGATCCGGTGGAGCAACGCTGGAAGGCACTGCAAAACTACGGGCTGTTGCAGGCGCGAAAATTTGCCGAGAACGTCTATTACCATGAACTCGCCCGCGAATTGCGGAGTTTTGGTTATCAGATTTGCAACCAGGCACGCGGGGATTTCCAAATCGAGGGCATCTCCGAAGAAGTTTGCGACCGCTTTTCCAAACGGGATGCTCAGATTGACCAAGCGTTGGCAAAATTGCTGGCCGATAAACCAGAATTGGCTGGCGCAAACCTCAAGGAGATACGCGCCAAACTGGCAGTTAAAACTCGGGCGCGAAAACAAAAGGATTTGAGCCGGGCTGAATTGCGGACTTTATGGAACGCGCAATTGAGCGAATCCGAGCGCATTTCGTTGCGTCAACTTCCGAACCGTTCTGAAAAAGTCACCATTGCGGACAAACGTGTTGAGATTGGTGAAGCAGTGCAATGGGCCGAAGATCATCTGTTCGACCGCAACTCGGTCGTGCTGGAATGTCAGGTGTGGCAACAGGCATTGGAATGGGCGCGCGGCAAAAATTTCACGCTGGATGAACTCAAGGAATTCTCCCGCCAGCGCAATTACATCCACAGTCCTGAACGTCCCAATGAAGTGACGTTGCGCGAAGTGTTATTGCGCGAGTTGGAAATTGTCCAGAGCGTCAAGGATGGTGCGGGAGCTTGCCGTCCCTTCGTTGAGAATCCGCAGCCGGTGAACCCAAAATTGGACGACGAACAACGTCAGGCTCTGGACGCACTGCTGTGTTCAACCAACACCGTGTCACTTTTCCGGGGCGGTGCCGGCACGGGCAAAAGTTTTGTCCTGCGCGAGTTGGTTGATCAAATCCGGCAATCAGACCGGCGCGTCATTGTCCTCGCGCCGCAGCGTCAACAGGTCGTGGACATGGAAAGCGCGGGATTCCCGTCGCCAACGACGATTGCCAATTTTCTGATCAAGGGCGAACTGGCCGCCGGTGCGGTCGTCGTGGTGGATGAGGCCGGACAGATTGGCGGTCGCCAAATGCACCAGTTGTTGCAACTGGCACGCGAGCGGAACGCGCGGATGATTCTTTCGGGTGATACGAGACAGCATGGCGCGGTCGAAGCCTCCGATGCGCTGCTGGCCATTGAACGGTATTCCGGCGTCAAGCCGGTTGAGTTGCACACGATTCGTCGGCAAGACCCGGCACTAGCCCGCAATCAAAGTGAACGAGCGCGCATCAAGCAGTATCGCAAAGCCGTCGAAGCGGCGGCGGCGGGCAAGCTGGTCGAATCATTCAAGCGGCTCGACCAGATGGGCGCGATTGATGCCTGCGGTTTGGGTGAACAGGCTGACAAGCTGGCTGATGAATATCTCCGGCTGGCAGAGAAAAAATCGTCCGCCGTGGTCGTGTCGCAGACATGGGCTGAAGTCCACCGCGTCAACTCGCGTGTGCGCGATGCGCTGAAGTCCAAAGGATTGCTCGGCTCAAATGATGTCACCGTTCAAGTGCTGGAAAAATCTGACCTGACGAATGCCCAAAAGCGCGATCAGCGTTTTTATCCGAAAGATGGCGTGATTGTGTTTAATCAAAAGGTGCGTCAGGCCGTTCCCGGAGCGAGCGGAAAATTATTGGGCATAGTAAAGATTGGCGTGCTGGTCGAGGTGGATGGCAAATGCGTCACCGTCGCCAACAAGCTGCTCGACAAAATCACCGTCTGTCTTCCGCGTGAAATCCCGGTTGCGGTGGGCGAGCGGCTGCACCTCAAGGCCAATCGCACCCTGTTTGCCGGTGGGCGGACCTCCAACGGGGAACTGGTCACGGTCAAAACCGTCCGCACCGATGGCGGAATCGAATTGGCCGACGGCCGGGTTTTGGAAAAAGGTTTCCGGGAGTTCCTTCCCGGCTACGCGGTCACGTCCTATGGTTCACAAGGCAAGACCGTGGATCACGTTCTCTTTTCTGACTCCACGATCAAGGCGGCAACAAATGCCCAGCAATGGTATGTCACCATTTCACGCGGTCGGCGCGGCATCCGCATTTTCACGCCGGATAAAATTCAACTGCGTGAGAACCTGGTTCGCTCCGGCCACAGGCCGCTGGCGTTGGAACTGGCGCATGGAATTCGTCCACGCCATACCAACCGGCTTTGGGACCGGCTGCATGGTTATCTTCTCCGGTTCGGCAAGCGGGCTGCCGATAGGTTTTGCCGTCTGAAGATGTCACGTCACCATAAACACCAACAAAAACATGAGCACAAAATCAACCGAATGTTACACCACTGAACCACAAGCAAGTTGCCTCCGCGTTGAAATGCCGACTGGCCGCATCTATCTGCTACCGTTGGATCAATTCGCGTTTGCCGAAATGGACAGCGACGGCAAGGAGCAACTGCTCCATTTGTCATTTGCAACACATGAAATCATGGTTCGCGGTCACTCGCTACGGCGGATTGAAACCGCCCTGCACCGGCTGGAATTGTCATTCATCACGCCGCTGCCGACGAAATATCATTCGCTGGTTGCCGAAGGCCAACCCCGGATTCGGGAAATTGTCGTCACTGAAATAAAGCCTGGCGCTGAACCGAGCTAATTAAATTAACCATCAATTTTTTGGCTCGTGGCTTCGGCCTGCAGTTCGGTGAACGGGTAAGTGGAGCGCAGGCGCAGAGACGCAGGAACGGAGCCGGAGCGAAACGACCGTCGCCGAACCGTAGGCGGAAAGCCCGCTGATCATTCGGCCATAGAAAGTGCCGCTCGTGACGGACGCGCTTTTTGCGGAACGAACCCGGCGGGGTTGTGAGGGGATTTGGCCGAACAGCCGCCGGTGAGATGGAGCAAGAAAGCGCGTTGGTCACGGCGGAGTTCAAAATTCTGTTTCCAGATTGGAAAAGTGCCAGGTATCTGCAAACCGTTTTTGGTCACTGATAAAAAAATAAACTTTTTTTCGCCTTGAAAACATTGGGTGAAACCCATGCCGACGTCTGAAATTGGACGGGTTGCCCGGCGTAAAATCAGCGTGTAATTGTGTCAAGCGCGGTTGAAGACGATGATTTGGTTCAATGTTTGCAATGGTTCAGTCGTTAATTTCGGCGTCCGGCAAAAGTGCGCCTGATAAAATAGTGGTGTCGTTGAATGAATCAGCGACAAAACCAAAAATATGGAAACAACTGAAACGACAGACACGATCAAGAACATCAACACCACTCCGCATTTGTGCCGGAGCAAGGTGAAGCAAACGGCGCTGGAGCTTGCCGCCGCTATCCGGCCGGCCAATAAATTTCAACGGGTCGGCATGAGCTTCGTTGAACGCATCGAAGCAAAAGTCCGCGCGGCCATCCGCGAGGAGGTAAGGATTCACCCCAGCAAAGGCAAGACACTTTTATGATGCACCTTGCTCGCGACCACAACGACAATTGTGAAGCAAATCGGCACAGAAAATCATCCGCCACTCATATCCCCGGAGAACTAAATGTCAAAAGTTCACGTCGTCGCTAAAAGAGATTTTCTTGAATCGCTGACCATAGCGCGGCCTGTCGCCGGGTTGGCTGAATTGATATGCACCCGAATTTTCGCAGATTGCTGGATAAGCATTCAGAAATAGATCGGCAGGTTCTGAAACAATGATCGGATGGCTTTTTTGATCGCGATGGAAAATTTGTCCGAG
>Ga0302266_10000146_pt1 | contig 70552 bp, 63 predicted proteins | sample III_Bog_E1_2_FD_194559 | JGI IMG/M metagenome (GOLD analysis project Ga0302266, IMG submission 194559) | Peat permafrost microbial communities from Stordalen Mire near Abisko, Sweden - III_Bog_E1_2 | ecosystem: Environmental > Terrestrial > Soil > Wetlands > Peat | place: Sweden: Abisko...
TGGAATTGAAGGATGTTCTGAACAGCGGTCACGACGCGCGCGAAGTGTTGCAAGCGTTCGTGCGCGACCAGCGGCAGGCTTTGAGAGTTTGGAAGGACGATGTGAACGCACAGGTTAAGGAACACCTAGCAGAAAAGTATCCGCATCAGGATATGAACATTGTGGCCGAATCGTTTGAAATCAAAATGGCGCGATCCATTTCTCAAGCGAATGCGAACACTCAAGGCCAAAGTCATGGTGTGAGAATTTGAGTCCTGATTCGCGTCACATCAACCTCATCAACGGCAAAACTTGCACCCGACTTGTAACCCGAATGAAATTTTTTGGATTTTGTGAGATGATATGAGATAGCACCTAAACATTGAAATTAACCAATGAAATCAACGGTTCTGCAATGGTTGCAAAGGGAAATAAAAACCTGCTAAAAATAGCTAAAACTGGCGTTTTTGAATTAAAAGGGCACTGCTCTACCGACTGAGCTACCAACCCATCCTATTATCACAGAACCGATCGCAAAGATTTACCAATGATTGCAAGTGTTTGCTGTAAACCCGCCGTCTTTTGGGCTGCATTTTTGCATGAAAATTACGAGCAAAAACACACCGCAGACGACCGAGCAACCAGTCTACCAGATTTTCACAAGGTTGCGGAGAACCTCTATCGGCTCGAATAATCGGAGGAGTACTATGCCCTATTAAAGCGCGGAGGCAAGCAGTTTCGAAGCGCGTTCTGGCTTGCGTCCAGACGCGCTTTTTTCTTTGGTTTAGGTTTTTCTTGTTTCTTCATTTGATTTACGGGTGTTGCGTTCGATGGCCAACAATAGAAGCACGATGCTAATCATGGTTAAAGCACAGAATAATAAAAACAGAGCCGATAAATATGCGACAAATGCTTCCCAATGCGGATGGTTCACAATTTGTGTAAAAACTGTTTGGTCTGGCTCGTCCGGCGTGGTTGGTTTGTCTGGGAAAAATGTTCCGATATAGCCAATTGTTGTTACAATAAATGCCAAAACAATGATCACCGCCCAAAACATTATGAACATCCTGACAGCCGTAAAAACAATACGCTCAAAAGCTCCAGCGGCTAAATTTTGGGATTTTACAATGGCTTTTCCGCTGTCAATTATGGCGTTCAATTTGATTGACGGCTCTCGCTTTGGTGATGGCCGCGAGCCGAAATCGGAACAAAAATGGACGTTTCAAGTCCTCAGTGAGGGCATTCAATTTGCATCGTCTCATTTAGGCCGAGGGCTTGCGCATCAAATTCAATGCCTTTGTTGCAATGCTGGCACGGACATTTTACATAGTTTTCCATATTTGCCTTTCTAAATGCGAGAAGTTAAAAGGCGCGAACCCACGCACTTGGATAGAGCTATCAAACCAGAATCAGGGAAATAATTGAAGAACATTCTCAAACTGACCCACTACCTATAACCAAGTTCTTTTGCATCTCGAAAAGTGGAAATAGTATGATAAGGAGCATGGCCATGCGCTCGAAGTAGCGCCAAATCTTTTTGAGATATGCCAAATCAGTCACGCACTACCAGCAAAGCCGTGTTGAACTGCTCAATAGTGCTATCGGGGTAGGGTCACTGTATGCAACCATAAACCAGAAGGGGGATTATTTTTTTATGCGCACTTCCGCGCTTTTCCCATGCGCGCCGAGGCCTTCGAGTTCCGCGAATTTTTTGACCGACTTCAACGCCTTTTTCAGCGACGCGCGGTTGTATTCCACCACGCTCGTGCGGCGCTGGAATTGATCCACCGTCAGCCCGGCGAACGACGCACCCGCGCCGTCGGTCGGCAAAACGTGGCTCGGCCCGGCGACGTAATCGCCCAGCACCGTCGGCGACCAGTTGCCCAGAAAAATCGCGCCCGCCGTCAGGATTTTTTCGGAAACTGTTTGTGGCTGGCGCGTCATCACTTCGCAATGTTCCGGTGCCAGTTGGTTCGTCAGCGCAATTGCATCATCTAGATTTTTCACCAAAATCAGCCAGCCATTGTTTTGCAGCGCGCGCAAAATAAATTCTTTTCGCGCCAGCTTCAGCAGTTGTTTTTTGATTTCGCTTTCGACTGCGCGCAAAATTTTCTCGGAAGTTGTGACGAGCCAGGTGCGTTCGTGGCCGGAACCGTGTTCGGCCTGCGCGAGCAGATCGGCGGCGGCAAACTTCGGATTCGCCGTGTCGTCGGCGATGACCAGCAAATCGCTCGGCCCGGCGAGCAGATCAATCGCCACGCGCCCGACGAGCAGCCGCTTGGCCATGCTGACGTAGGCGTTGCCGGGACCGAAAATTTTCTGCACGCGGCGGATCGTCTTGGTGCCGTAAGCCAGCGCCGCAATCGCCTGCGCGCCGCCGACGCGGTAAATCTCCGTCGCGCCCGCCGCGCGCGCGGCGAACAAAATCGCCGGATTGATCGAGCCGTCCTTGCCGCACGGCGTCGTCACCACGATTTCCTTGCAGCCTGCAACCTTCGCGAGCGTGATGGTCATCAGCGCGGTTGAAACAAGCGGTGCGGTGCCGCCGGGGATGTAAATGCCGACGCGCGTGAACGGATCGAATTTTTCGCCGACGCTCGCGCCTTGGGAGTTTTTCGCCGACCAGTTTTTACGCAAAGATTTTTTGGCGAAGAACGCGATGTTTTTTTCCGCTTCCGCCACCGCCGCGCGCAGCGATTCATCCGCTTTCAACGAAGCATTAAAAAATTCCGCCTGCGTCACCACAAGCTGTTCGGCTGCGAGCTTCGCACCGTCAAATTTTTCCGTGAAATCCAAAATCGCGTCGTCGCCGCGCAAAAAAACGTCGTGCAAAATCGCCTTCGTGCGCGACTCGATCTCGGCATCGAACAAGCTGGAGTCGGCGGCAACGTCGCGGAGCTTGGCGGCAAAATCTTTGTCGGTGTGGCGGACGATTTTCATTTGGCAAACATACAGCAAAAAGCCTGGCGTTTGAAAGGGCGAAGAAATGCTTGGTTACAGCCGGCCAGTTAAATTAAATTTAGCCATGCGCCGTTTGATTTTCATTGCTGCAATCATTTGGGGCGGGTGGTGCGTTTCCGTATCGGCGCAGACTTTCGTCTTGGCACCGGCCACCAACGCGGCCAAGCCGTATCGCGCCGACCGGATTTTGATCCAGCCAAAACAAAGAGTCTCGCCGGCGCTGCTCGACTCATTTCACCAACGACATAAAAGCAGGCTGCTGGGCAATTTTGCGCGGATGAGGAATTTGCAGATTCTGGAGGTGCCCGCCGGGGAGACGGTGGAAAGTCTCATCACCAAATATCAGCAGAGCGGGTTGGTAGAATTTGCGGAGCCGGATTATCTGGTTTACGCGGATGCCACGCTGCCGAATGATTCCTATTTTACCAACGGGTTGTTGTGGGGCTTGAACAATTATGGCCAGAACAGCGGCACGCCGCACGCGGACATTGATGCGACGGATGGGTGGGATGTGCTGACCTCGGCAAGCAACATTGTGGTGGCCGTGCTGGATTCTGGCATCCGGGCTACGCATCAAGATCTGGCGTCAAATATGTGGGTGAATCCTCTGGATGGCGGGCATGGCTACAATGCATTCACCGGCACGAACGATCCTACAGATGTGGACGGTCACGGGACTTTGGTGGCCGGAGTGCTTGGTGCCGTTGGCAACAATAGCATTGGCGTGTGTGGCGTGGCCTGGCAAGTGCAGATGATGGCTTGCAAATGTTTGAGCGGCGGCACTGGCAGCGACTCGACGGTGACCGCCTGCATAGATTATGCTCTGGCGAACGGTGCAAAGATTATCAACGCCAGCTTTGACAGCCCGACGCCTTCCTTGGCGGTTTCCAATGCGATTGTCGCGGCGCAGGCTGCGGGTGTCATCTGGGTGGCTTCCGCCGGCAATAATACTTATAACGTGGAGGTCAATCCCAGTTATCCGACCTGTTACGGAATAGATAACATTGTGTCGGTGGCTTACACCACCCGCACCGATGCTTTGGGTGGCTTTTCCAATTACGGGGCAACCCATGTGGCGCTGGCCGCGCCCGGCGACCAGATTTACTCTACGTTCAGTTATTCTGACACGTCTTATTATCCGCCGAGCAATCTGGGCTTGAACCTCGCCGGCACTTCCTTTTCCGCGCCTTATGTCAGTGGCGCCTGCGCGCTTTTGATGGCGCAATATCCCGCAGACTCATATCAACAAACCATCACCCGCCTGTTAACTTCAACCGATCCACTGCCTTCACTGGCGGGGAAGTGTCGGACGGGCGGACGGCTCAATCTGCGAAGGGCGTTGCGAACCATTCTTGTCACCACTATTCCCACCACCAACAGCGGAGCATTCAAATTGCGCGTGTCCGGCGGGCTAAACCGGACTTGCGTCGTCGAAGCCACGACCAATCTCGCTGACTGGTCGCCCGTTTTCACCAATATCTCCTCGCCGAACGGCACGTTTGACTTTGTTGATGACACCACAACCAACTCAACCAGCCGATTTTTTCGCGCCACCGCTGCGCCATGAACGGTTTTTGAAAATTGTCTTTGATTTCTATCTGTGTTTAGCTGTACCCATCTGTGGCTGATAAAAATCCCATCATCGCCGCGCTGGACGTGTCAACGGCGGAGCAGGCATTGAAACTTGCGGAGCAAATCGCGCCCGCCGTCGGCGCGTTCAAAATCGGCAAGGAACTTTTTGTGTCCGCCGGACCGGACATCGTAAAAAAAATCCGCGCGACCGGTGCGAGTGTTTTCCTTGATTTGAAATTTCACGACATCCCGAACACGGTTGCCAAAGCGGTTGCCGCTGCGACCAAGCTTGACGTGCAAATGCTCACCGTTCACACGAGTGGCGGCGGCGAGATGATGCGCGCGGCGGAAAAATCCGCGCACGACGCGGCGAAATCGCTGGGCTTGACTGCGCCGCTGGTGCTGGGCGTGACCGTGCTGACGAGTTCCAACAACGAGACGCTCGCGGAAATCGGCTGCGAAACGGACACGGAAAAACAGGTTCTTCGCCTCGCGCAACTCGCCGTTAAATCCGGCTTGCGCGGACTGGTTTGTTCGCCGCTGGAAATCGTGACGCTGCGAAAAATTTTGCCACCGCACATCCAGCTCGTCACGCCCGGCATCCGCACCGGTGCGGAAAAAACCGACGACCAAAAACGCACGCTCTCACCGCGCGAAGCGATTCAAGCCGGCGCGAACTGGCTCGTGATTGGCCGGCCGATTTACGCGGCGGAAAATCCGCGCGCGGCGGCGGAGAAAATTTTGGAATCCATTCGTGGTTAAAATTCGGGTTAATTTTTCAAACTCTATGAGCAAAACTGCACTTCTGTTTGCCGGTCAAGGCGCGCAAGTCGCCGGCATGGGCAAAGATTTGGCCGAAAAATTTCCGAGCGCAAAAAATTGGTTTGACCGCGCCAACGCTGCGCTTGGCTACGATCTCGTAAACATTTGTTTTGAGGGGCCGGAAGCCGATTTGACGAAAACGGAAAATGCGCAGCCGGGGATTTTTCTCGTGAGCTGGGTGGCGTTTCAATTGCTCAAGGAACAAGTGCCGAATCTGAAATTCGATGCGACCGCCGGTCTGTCGCTCGGCGAATTCACGGCGCTGACGGCGGCGGGCGCGATGAGCTTTGAGGACGGACTGCGCGTGGTGCGGGCGCGCGGACAATTCATGCAGGAAGCATGCGACGCGACGCGCGGCGGCATGGCGGCGATCATCGGCCTGGATGAAGTGCTGACGCGCGAAGCGTGTGCGGAAGCCGGAGTCGTGCTGGCGAATTTGAATTGTCCCGGACAACTGGTGATTTCCGGCGAGGCGGAAAAAATTGCGAAGGCGTGCGAACTTGCCAAAGCCAAAGGCGCGAAGCGCGCGCTGCCGCTGACGGTGGCGGGCGCGTATCATTCGCCACTGATGGCCAGCGCGCAGCCGAAATTGGAAAGTGAATTGGCGAAAATAAAAATTTCATCGCCAGTTGTGCCGGTGATTTCCAACGTGACGGCGCAGGCGCACGGCGACGCCACGGAAATTTCCGTGCGGCTTGTCGAGCAAGTCACGTCGTCAGTGCTGTGGGAAAACTCGATGCGCTATTTGCTGGCGCAAGGTTTCACGCGGTTCATCGAGCTTGGGCCGGGCACGGCCTTGAGCGGCTTCATGAAGCGCATTGATAAATCGGCGACAATGCTGAACGTCGCGGACGCGGCAAGCTTGGAAGCTACGGTGAAAATTCTGGCGACTTAAAATCCGAAAGCTTGTAACCTTTAATCCGAAATTATGAAGGACAAAGTTGTTGAGGCGTTAGACAACGTCGCTGACGAAACAAGTTTTCGCGTGTTTCTTCGATTGCTTGCAGAAGATAGGCAAGAGGAAAAAGATCACCAAGCTGCACTCAGCCAAAAAAAATGGTCTGAAGGAATAAATGGTTGGCAAACCGTTGATTTGGCCGATTATCTTTTCAACGCGCACGCTTGGGCAGAATCTTCCAAGAACGGCCTGCCACTTTACAAAAAACCTGAAAACAATTGGAAAAGAATTGCCGACATTCTCTTCGCGGGGAAAATTTACGAGTGATCAAAAAACTATGAGCCAGCTTGAAAATCAAATCGCCGTTGTCACTGGCGCAGGCCGCGGGATTGGCCGCGCCATTGCGTTGAAATTTGCCGCCGAGGGCGCGGATGTCGTGGTCGTCTCGCGCACCCAGGAAAATTCCGAGAAGGTCGCCAATGAAATCGCCGCGCTCGGAAAAAAGGCGTGGGCGTTCGCCGTGGACGTCTCAGATTCCGCCGCTGTCAGCGCCGCCGCCGAAAAAATCCTCGCCGACTGCGGCAAGGTGGACATCCTCGTCAACAACGCGGGCGTGACGCGTGACGGTCTGCTGATGCGCATGAGCGACGCGGACTGGGACACGGTGCTGAACACAAATCTGAAGGGCGCGTTTTTTTTTACGAAGGCGTTTGCGCGCGCGTTCGCGAAGCAACGTTCGGGGCGCATCATCAACATTTCATCCGTCATCGGTCTCATTGGCAACGCGGGCCAGAGCAATTACGCGGCGAGCAAGGCGGGCCTGATCGGGTTCACGCAATCGGTGGCGCGCGAGCTGGCGGGGCGCGGCATCACGGTGAACGCGATCGCGCCGGGTTTCATTGAGACGGACATGACGGCGGAGTTGAACGAGGCGTTGCGCGCGGACATTTTGAAAAAAATTCCGCTAGGCGTTCTCGGTCAGGCGGAGGACATCGCGGCGGCGGCGCTGTATCTCGCGAGTCCGGCGGCGCGCTACGTCACGGGTCAGGTGTTGACGGTGGACGGCGGAATGGTGATGTAAATTAAAATCCTAATCTTAATCACTGTTTTCAAGCGGATTAAGATTATGATCAAGAAGAGTTGGATTCGAGGCTTGACGCACAGGGCGATTTTAAGTTAGAAAACAGGCATAATTATGTCAGACAAACCTATCGAACAGCGTGTAAAAGACATCATCGTCGAACAACTCGGCGTCAAACCCGACCAAGTCGTTCCGGCGGCCAAGTTTATTGAGGATCTCGGCGCGGATTCGCTCGACACCGTCGAGCTGGTCATGGCGTTGGAAGAAGAGTTTGGCATCGAAGTGCCGGATGAACAGGCCGAGAAGCTCCAAAGCGTGGGCGACGTGATCAAATACGTCGAGGACGCGCAAAAGTAATTTGAACTCCAACGACGGGGCAGTTTAAGCTGGACGCAGCTCGAACTGCCCCGTTTGATTTTGTCATGGCAAACAACTATTCCGACCGTCGCGTGGTCGTCACCGGCATGGGCGTCGTCACGCCGCTCGGTCACGACCTTGATGCCTTCTGGCAGAATCTGATCACCGGCCAGTGCGGGATTGACAAGATCACGGCGTTCGACGCGTCGGCTTTTGCCACGCAAATCGCCGGCGAAGTGAAAAACTTTGACCCGACGCCCGCGTTTCCGTCGCCCAAGGAAATCCGCCGCACCGATCGCTACTCGCAATTCGGCATCTACGCTGGCTGGAGCGCGCTCAAAGATTCCGGCCTCGAACTGGAAAAAGAAAATCTCGACGAAATCGGCGTGTTCCTCGGCTCCGGCATCGGCGGTCTCGCGACGACGAGCGAGCAACATAAAATCCTGCTTGACCGCGGACCGGGCCGGATGTCGCCCTTCACCATCCCGATGCTCATCGGCAACATGGCGTCCGGCCTCATCTCGATGTATTTCAATCTGCGCGGCCCGAATTTTTCCACCTGCTCCGCCTGCGCGACCGCGAACCACGCCATCGGCGAAGCGTGGCGCACGATCAAGGCCGGCGACGCGCAAGTGATGTTCGCCGGCGGTTCGGAAGCGGCGGTCATCCCCATCGGTGTCGGCGGCTTTTGCGCGATGCGCGCGATGAGCACGCGCAATGACGACCCGAAAACGGCGTCGCGCCCGTTCGACAAAGACCGCGACGGCTTCGTCATGGGCGAAGGCGCGGGCGTTTTGGTTCTGGAAGAATTGGAACACGCCAAAAAGCGCGGCGCACGGATTTACTGCGAAATTTCCGGCTACGGCAACACCGCCGACGCGCATCATTTGACTGCGCCATCGCCCGGCGGCGAAGGCGCGGCGCGCAGTATGAAAATGGCTTTGCGTACTGCCGGTCTGAATGCGACCGACATCTCCTACATCAACGCCCACGGCACGTCCACGCCGCAGGGCGACATCGCCGAGACGCAGGCCATCAAATCCGTTTTCGGCGACCACGCCAAAAAGCTCGTCGTCAGTTCCACCAAAGGCGCGACCGGCCATATGCTCGGCGCCGCCGGCGCGGTCGAAACGGCGGTGTGCGTTCTCGCCATCAAAAACGGCATCGTCCCGCCGACCATCAATTATCAGACGCCCGACCCCGAATGTGATCTGGATTATGTCCCGAACACCGCGCGCGAAATGCCGGTGAACGCCATCGTGAACAATTCCTTTGGCTTCGGCGGCCACAACGCGACGATTGCGGCGAAGAAATTTAACGGCTAGGTTTGGATATGGCGAAGTTTGTCGGCGGCGATACTTTATTTATGAAGACATCATTTATCGTTTGTTTGGCATTCATTCTTGTCGGCTGCGGAACTTCGCCAAAGAAGGCGTCGCTGACCGCAGAACAAGCTAGGACAATCGCCATGGAAGTGTTACCACCACCGCCGACCAATTCTGTATACAGCATGACTTTTGCAGATGGCTACTGGCAAGTAGCTGTCGTTCCTGTGACTAAAAAAGATGGCCGAGTAGATTTTTCATCAGCCACCAACATTTTGCATTCAGTTGCGACGGTGCGAGACTCTGACGGGAAGGTTGAAGTTATGCGGTGATGATTGATAATTTGCCGCCCAACCCGTGAATTTTCCTTCGTTAATTTAATTGAAGCGTGAAGGAAAAATTCTCGCGCCGGAACTGTTCCATGCATTCCTTTAATTTTCGCATCAATTCTCTGCAAAAAATTTGCTTCGCGGTCGCACGCCTTTATTGTTCAATGAATCATTATGTTTTCACACGTAGTCATTTTCTGGACCGACCCGGCGCAAGCGGACGCGGCGGACAAAATCATCGCGGGCGGAAATAAATTTCTCAAAAATATTCCCGGCCTGACGTATTTTCATATCGGCAAAATGGTCGGCAGCCCGCGCCCGGTCGTGGATCAGACTTATCAAGTCGCGCTCAACACCGTCTTCGCGAGCAAACAGGCGCAGGACGATTATCAGGTGCATCCGCAGCACTTGGAATTCATTGCGCAGTGCGTCAAGCCGTTCGTGAAAAAAATCACCGTTTACGATTTTGAGTGATCACGCGCGCGGATGAAATTTGCGGTGGATTTCCCGCAGCCGGTTGCCCGTGACGTGCGTGTAAATCTCCGTCGTGCTGATGTTCGCGTGGCCGAGCAGTTCCTGGATCACGCGCAAATCCGCGCCGTGTTCCAAAAGGTGCGTCGCGAAACTGTGCCGCAGCATGTGCGGCGTCATATTGCGCTCCACGCCCGCGCGCCGAACGCGATTTTTTATGTGCAACCAAAGCGTCACCGACGCGAACGGCGTGCCGCGCTGCGTGAGAAAAACATTCGCCGGTGATTTCGGCGTGACCAGTTTTGGCCGTCCAACTTCGATGTAGCGATTCAACGATTCAACGGCTTTTTTGCCAACGGGAACCACGCGCTCCTTGTTGCCTTTGCCGATGACGTTTATGAATCCCGCGTCGAGATGCAGCTGCTCCAGCCGCAGATTTTTTAATTCAGACAACCGCAGGCCGGAAGCGTAGGCGAGTTCCAAAATCGCCTGGTCGCACAGACTTTCCGGCGTTTCCGGATTTTCCGGTTCTAGTAGTTTCTTGATTTCGTCGTTCGACAACGCCTTCGGCAAACGTTTCCACCGGCGCGGCAGCGAAAGATTTTCCGCGATGTTCGCCGGCAGCAGTTTTTCGTTTTCGGCGAATTTATAAAATGCCCGCAGCGCGGCGATTTCCAGATAAACACTTTCGCCGCTCAAGCGCTTGGTGGATTCTTTCGGCTCATCGGCCAGCGGACGCGCTCGCTCGTGCTGCAAAAACGCCATGAGATGCTTTAGCTCGATCGATTGCCAGTCCGTGAGCTTTTCTTTCGCCGCCCATTCGGTGAATTTGCCGAGAAGCGTGGCATAAGTTTTTGCCGTGTTGTCTGACTGCCCGCGCTCGTGGCGCAGGTATTGCAGAAAATCTTCGACGAGAACGTTCACTGGTGAACCGGCTGGGCGGTGAAGGTGACGAACCGGCTTTTGGGCACCGCGAGCGTGATGTTGAGCGTCTTGGCATCGCCGAGGTTGTTCAGGTTAAACCGGTAATTATTACCGCCTTGATTCCAGCTCTGTGTCGGGATTTCCCGTCCCTGATCGTCGGTCACTTTGACGAGCGTCAGGCGGACGCCAGCCGGAGGCCTATCTGCCATAATCTCAAACCCGCCGGCGAGCTGGCTGTTCCAGCGGGCCTGACCCTGAAATTGCACGGCCGGATATATTTTCAGATGCATGCCGTTCATCGTGGTTTCGGCGAAGACCCTGGCGGCCCGGTTCCGTCCGTATTTAAAAAAATCCTGCATCGGTCCCGGTTCAATTGGAACCGCCGTTGCCGTCCACAGTTCGTCCTCGCCGAAATCGGACTGGTGCGAAAATTCAAAACACACCTTCCATGCCGGTTCGTTCGACCACAGGCCGAATTGGTAAACCGCCACCTGGCCTTCATCCTGGCCCAGACTGGTGACATCGGCGGCGACATGGTTGCCGGTGCCATCGTAAGTGACCACCCGCACCGGTCGCCAACTGGCCGCCGCATGGCCGTTTTGCTCGACATCAAGCCCGGCAATCACGCATTTGTTCAACGGGTCGTCCGGGGCCAGACCGTTCCGCGGAAAAAAATACTTCGCACCGAAAGTCAGCTTGGTCAGGGTCACGTCCAGGTCGCCATCCGATTGCGTGTCTGGCAAGCTGTCCGGATACCACGTCGGAAACGGGCCCCGCGCCGGATTGGAAATGACAAAGGCGTTGGTCAGGATGATTTGCCCCTGCTGCGGATTCCATTCCTGGATGCGCAGGTTGAATTTCCGCTGCCGCCGCGGAAACGCGTCAAACCGGATGCCGACCACCTCATCACCCCGGCGCGGGTCCAGAACTCCCGTCGTTCCCGAACTGCCCACGCAGGCCGTGCCGTCCGCGTCATACGCAAAAAGCTGGTAGGCTGGCAACTGCTGCGGCTTGTGCCGCTGGCGGATCCACACGATCAGAAAATCATTCGTGCCTTGCAAAATCGAAGTCAGCCGGTGCGGCATCGTCGGCGACTTCGCGACGGGCGAGACGTGGTGCTGGCCATAAGTCACCCCGATCAACGTCAACCGCGCGCCGCTGGACAAAGTGATCGTCTGCGGACGCCACCACCACCAGACCGGCGCGCCCAACACGCCGGCAACCAGGATTAAAATCACGCTCCAGCGGAAAACTTTTGATTTCATAATAACATCGTTTTGCCCGCAAAATTTCCTTGAATGACCACGCGCTTTGAACCGCACCAACCTGCGCCAGTGTATAAAAGAACTACGGCGGCTGCGCGCAAAAGGTTACAAAAAGCGCCCGCGCTTGTAGTGCAGGGATTGTAGAAAATCTTCGACGAGCGTTTGCATTCTCGTTCAACCGTATTTTTTCCTGCGCCGTTGCAGTTCGGCCTGGGTATCGCGATGATCGTGCAAAATTCCCAGCACCACAACGGCCCCGTCGGCGATGAAATAAAACACGCCGTGTTTGAAAACCGGCAGGTTCACGCGGCGGATGTCGGCAAAACGAACGGCATACAACGGCGCACTGGCCGTAAGATCGGCAAAACATTCGTGGGCTTCGGAAAGAAAACGGTCATCCAGGCCGGGCTGCTGGCGGCCATACCATTCAGCGCTGTCGGCCAGATCAGCCTCAACGAGCGGATGAAAGACGAGCGGCAACATTTTTGCGAATCCGGTTGAACATCTGGTCGAGGGATTTCTTGTTCATGCGGACGAAGCGTTCCGGGTGTTCGTCGTATTCGCGGCGGCGGTGCAGAACTTCTTTTTTCTGGGAGTCGCTCAATTCAAAATCAGCCGTCGCCAGCAACTCATCGCGATGTGCGTCAAACCAGCGGACGAACTTCCGCCGCTCGCTCGCCGGCATTGCCTCGATGCTGGCTTCAATTTGTTCCACGCTCATGGCTTAAAATCTACCGCGCCTAGCACGGATTGCGAATTAAAAAATGGTCAGCCAACCGCCCACGCTCGTGGCGCAGAAATTGCAGAAAATCTTCGACGAGCGTTTGCATGATTTAATCCAACAAATAAATTACCGCGCACGTTGGATTTGTCTTACTGGAAGTTTAATGCGTTTTTCATTTTTAATTAACAACCGAATCGCCGCATGATAAGTGGCTAGATAAAAATGGAAAATCCATGAATACCAAATAACAAGGTCGTAGTTCGTTTTCTGCGCTGGGTTGTGGTGGCGTATTCCAAAGTTGTTAGCTAGATCAAAAATCGCTGATTCATCTTTCCCATCCAACACTGCACCGAGGTTCTTGGTCTTTTTGAGCCACTCAAAAACATCGGCAAGTTCCCTGATGGCCGCCTTTTTTTCTGACAAAGACAAATCGCGGTTTCGCCATTTTGCAATGGCATTCCGCACCTTGCTGTCAACATTTCGTTCGTCGTAGGGAACAATTTCCGCATTCAAGATGTGTTGCAACCCATGTGTGCCCAACGCCAGAACAATGCCGTTTTTAGTCAGCTCAAATCCCGTTTTGTAATCGGCTAAAAATGCATTCGCGCTGTCTCTAAAGTCTTTTTGTCCCGCTTCGTCATCGTATCTTTGATAGCCAAAGCCATTATATCCTTCACCCCAATCTTCAGGTTTAGAAACATGGTCATACAGAAATTCAAGCGCGTCGAATATATGGTCTTCTGTAACATTTTCCTGCGACCATTTTGTGATGGGAAAGGGCTGGAAATTGAGAGCGACGGCGGCTTTGTGCTTTATTGCGTCAGGAAGATAGGATTTTCCAATTTCGGCTTTCCCTACAAAAAATTCTTTATCTCGAAACAAAAGATAAAGATTCTGAAGTTTCCAATAGAGTTCTCCAAGAGTAAGGCTCTTTGGCTTGTTTCTTGAACTATAGTAGCGACGCGTCATTTCAATTTATTCAGCAAACTAAAGCTTCTTCCCCGTCAATTTTTCATACGCCTCCAAATATTTCGCGCTGGTTTTGGCGACGACGTCGTCCGGCAATTGCGGGCCGGGCGGGGTTTTGTCCCACGCCAGCGTTTCGAGATAGTCGCGGACGAATTGCTTGTCGAAGCTCGGTTGGCCGCGGCCGGGCGCGTATTGGTCGGCGGGCCAGAAGCGTGAGGAATCGGGAGTCAACACTTCATCAATCAAAATCAATTTGCCCTCGAACAACCCAAATTCAAATTTCGTGTCGGCGATGATGATGCCGCGCTGGCTGGCGTAATCGCGGCCGGCCTGGTAAATTTTTAAACTCAAATCGCGCGCCTGATTCGCGAGTTCCGCGCCGACAATTTTTTGCGCTGCTTCAAAGGAAATATTTTCATCATGGCCGGCTTCGGCTTTGGTGGACGGCGTGAAAAGGGGTTCTGGTAATTCCGCAGATTCGGTAAGGCCGGCGGGCAATTTAATGCCGCAAACCGTTTGCGATTTTTTGTATTCCTTCCAGCCGCTGCCGGAAAGGTAGCCGCGCACGATGCACTCGATGGCGAGCGGCTTCGCCTTTTTCACGATCATCGAGCGGCGCGCGAGTTGCGCGGCGAACGGCTGGAGATTGTTCGGCAACGGATCATTCGCGCCGGCGAGCAGATGGTTCGGCACGAGCGCGGCAAATCTCTCGAACCAGAAGTGCGAGATCTGCGTGAGCACCTCGCCTTTGCGCGGAATGCCGTTGGGCATGATGACGTCGAACGCGGAGATGCGGTCGCTGGCGACGAGTAAAAAGCGGTCGCCGAGGTCGAAGACTTCGCGGACTTTGCCGCTGCGGATTTTTTTGAGGCCGGGAAAATCGAATTGCAAAATTGGTTCGGTCATGTGGAAAAAATAAAGTTACGGCGCGCCAGCCGCCAGCCAATTCAATTTCACCTCGACAGCTTTCAGCGGACTTGGCAAGTTCCGCCAACCGCAAAATCGTGGCGACCGAATCCAATCCACCCGCAGCTTCCGCTTTCAAATCGCGGGAATTATCCATGCTCATCGGCGTCTGGCTCGCGCTGGCCGTCGCGCTGCTGTGGCTGGGTGCAACGACGGCGAACTCGCTCGGCTTCAATTACGACGAGGCGATTTTTGCCGGCATGGCCAAAGATTTCACGACCGGCGCCGTCCACGGCCACCATATGCCCGGCAACGGCACGACGGAAATTTTTAATCGCCCGTTTCCGGTCTGGATTCAGCCGTATCTCGGCGCGGTGAAAAGCTGGCAATTGATTCCACTGTTCACTTTTTTCGAGCCAAGCGTGTTCATCGCGCGAATATTAAACCTGTCGTGGACGCTGATCGGGCTGCTATTTTTCATGCTGTGGGTCTGGAAATTTTTCGGTCTGGCGGAAGCCGTCGCCGGTGGACTGCTGCTCGCGCTCGATCCGTCATTTTACTTTCTCGGCCTTCTGGATTGGGGTTCGTTTGTGCCGAGTTTCGTGTGCCGGTGCGCGGGATTTTTCTTCGTGCTGCTCGCGTGGCGAAGCCAAAAAATCCGCTACGCATTTCTCGCGGGCGCGGCGTTCGGCCTCGGCTTTTTCAACAAAGTGGATTTCGGTGTCGTGCTGTTTGGTGCGACGCTGGCGGCGATTTGCGCTTACGCGAAACCGATTTTGAATTTTATCCGCACCCGGCCAAAACTGGTCGCGCTGGCCGCCATCGGTTTTCTCCTCGGCTGCGGCCCGATGACGCTGATGTTTCCGCGCGTCTTGAAATTCGCGCTCGCCAACAACGCACCAGTCAACCCCGGCGAATTTTCCGAAAAACTTCACGCGCTGACGGCGATGTATGACGGCTCATATTTTTATCGGCTGATGGATGTCGGCGGCTTGTTCGATCAGATGGCGGCGGTCGCGCCGCCGGTCTGGACGCCGCTGGGAATCATTTTTATTGCGGCTTTCGTTTTGCTTTTGGTGCAATTATTCCGCCAGCGCGCAGATGATGCTGGGCGCACCGCGCGGGTTTTTTTGCTGGCTGCCGCCGCGCTGATGACGCTCGGCGTTTTCCTGCTGCCGCGCGCCGTGCGGATTTACCACGCAGTTTTAGTCATGCCGTTCGTGCACTTGATCATCGTAGTCGCTGGCGTGAGTTTGTGGCGGAAATTTTCTGAAGCTGGAAACAAAAAAGCTTTTGTGCGTGGAGCAATTGTTTTTATTTTTGCCGCGCTGCTCGCCACGCAGGTTTTCGCCATCGCCAAGACAGATCAGCTCATTCTTAAAACGCACGGACGTGGCTGGTGGAGCGATGCGTTGGATAAATTTGGCGCACAGGTGAAAGACCGTTCCGACCTCACACTCGTCAGCCTCGATTGGGGATTTCACGAGTCGCTGCTGTTTCTGACCGACCAGCCGACGCTCGTGGAACCATTCTGGCATCTCACCGGAACTGATCCCGCACTGCTGCCGCAAAATACAAATTACATTTATCTCGTCCATCCGCCGGCATACAGCCTGTCGCCTTTCGGCGCGACGTTTCTGCAATTCGCCGCCAAAAATCCGCGCGCAAAAATCGAGCCGTGGCGCGATGCCGAGGGCGAGATTGTATTTTACACCGTGCGCTTCACTGCGCCGTGACCCGGTTCAGACCACCGGACGTTCGACCAGTTTCACCAGCAACGGGATGCTCGCCTGCGTTTCATCATCGAGCCGCACATCCACGGAATACAGACCCGGCTCGGCGAACTTCAACTGCTGGATGTTCACGATGAAATTGCGCGTGAGAAAATGCGCGTCGTCCGGCAGCGTGACGGGCACGGGCAGTTCGATGGCCTGCATGATGGAACGGCCGTCGGCATTGATGAAATTGAGCGTGAGCTTGCGCGTGCCCTCGTCGCCGGGCATGAACGTCGTGCGCAGCGCCACGGCGCATTGCGGATGCACCGCCGGCATCTGCGGCGCGTAAATCGTGTCGAACGCGCCGAGCAGGTTTAACTTGCCGTTGTCGTCCGTCGCCGCGTCGCAGAGCACCGCCACTTGAATGTTCATCGGGGAAATTAAGCCACGAATTTCACACAATGGCACGGAATTATTTCAACCAACTTCGCCGCTTGACATACATATTAAGTCTATGTATCGTGTCCCTATGATTCGCAAAGAGCTCGTCGCCGCCTCGGCGGAACCGCTGATTTTGTCGCTGCTCGCGAGGGGCGAGAGCTACGGTTACGCCATCATTCAAGAGATCAAAGCCCGTTCCAAAGACCGGTTGCAATGGACGGACGGGATGCTTTATCCGGTTTTGCACCGCATGGAACATCGTGGCCTGATCAAATCGCGCTGGGCGGAAAGCGAAACGGGGCGGAAACGGAAATACTATTCGCTCAAAAAGGACGGAAAAACGGCGATGGCCAAGCATCACGAACAATGGTCACTGGTTCATTCCGTTTTGTCCGGTTTAAAAAAGGAACAACATGTTTGACCTTGAACAAGCAATCATAAATTGGCGAACACATATGCTCGTCGCTGGCATTAAAACACCCGTGCCGTTGGACGAACTGGAAAGTCATTTGCGCGATGACATTGAAAGGCAAATGAAATTGGGGGCAAATCCGCAACAAGCTTTTGAGAATTCCGTTCAGCAAGTGGGTCATGCCGATGAACTCAAAGGCGAATTCAAGAAAACTTGCGAAATAAAGCGTTATTCCAAATGGTTTTTGTTAATGATGGGTATAATTGGGTTGGTACTCACACCGATTTTGAATCTAATCGGGCTGCATGTGTTTCACAGAAGCGATTCAGTTTTTTTCTCCAGTGATTCGATGGATTATTGGTTTTGGTTTTACATGAACTGGATAGTTTTCATCATCCTTGGCCTCGTTCTTGGTCTTGCCAATGGGAAATTGCGGCTTAAATTTAACTTGCAGGTCAAACAAACAGCGATTAAATCGTCCGCGCCTCCAAAAACTTTTTCAACTCTTCCGCCGCCTTGCCGCCGAAACCCGGCACGGCGGCGATTTGTTCCAACGTCGCCGTCCGCAATCTTTGCACCGAGCCGAATTTTTTCAGCAGCGCCGCTTTGCGCCGCTCGCCGATGCCGGGAAAATCGTCCAGCACACTTTCGGAAATTTTTTTGAGCCGCAACTGCGCGTTGTAAGAATTCGCCACGCGATGACATTCGTCGCGGATGCGCTGGAGCAATTTCACCGCCGGATGATCGAGGCCGAGCCGCAGCGGCAGACTTTTTTCCGGTAAATAAATTTCTTCAAATTCCTTAGCCAGTCCGATGACAGGAATTTTTTTGAGGCCAAGCTTTTTGAGTTCGGCACAGGCCATGCCCAATTGACCTTTGCCGCCATCAATCAAAATCAAATCTGGCAAGTTTTTCATTTGGGAGGGATGGCGCGTTGCCGTCCCTGAATTTGAATTTTGGGACGCCGACACGGCGTCCCTCCCGAAATTATTTTTCACTGGCAAACCGCGCCGCACTCGCCGGCTCGTTTCGTTTACGAGCGTTTGCAATTCCTGCGGCACCGCCTGGCCATCGTCATCATTCTTGGTTATTTGAGTTGGTGCCACGCTTTCGTTCAACAGCCGTGAATATCTGCGCCTCACAACTTCCGCCATGCTCGCAAAATCATCCTGACCGACGACGGTCTTGATTTTGAAGCGACGATAATTCGCGCGGTCGGGGCGGCCATTCTTGAAGCTGACCAGCGATGCGACGGCAAACGTGCCGCTGATGTTCGAAATATCAAAACCTTCGATGCACAGCGGCGGCGCGGCCAAACCGAGAACTTTCGCGAGTTCGACCAGATCGTTTTCCGGGTTGATCGAAAGCGGCAAATTGTAAGGCACACGCGCAAATTTTTCCGTTTTTTTCCAGGTGTCGTTCAGGTCGCGGATGAGGTCGCGCAGGTCGGCGGCTTTTTCAAAATCGTGCGCGGCGGCGGCCTTTTTCATTTCCACTTCGAGCTGGCCTTGCATCTCGCGGCACTGGCCTTCGAGAAAATTGCACGCGGCTTTTACTTGCTCCAGATATTGCTCGCGCGAAACATTGCCGACGCACGGTGCAGTGCAATGTTTCAGATGCGCATAAAGGCAATGTTTGTAATCCGCCTCGCCCGGCGTGAACACGCGGCAGCCGCGCAGATTAAATTGTTTTCGCGCAAGCGCGACGGTGTTGCGCAGGCCGACCGAATTCACAAACGGCCCGAAGTAGCGCGCGCCGTCGTCTTTCTTGAAGCGTGTGAAAGTAAAATTCGGAATCGGGTCGTTGAGATTCACTTTCAACATCAGGAAGCGTTTGTCGTCGCGCAACATGATGTTGAAGCGCGGCTTGAATTCCTTGACGAGCTTGCTTTCGAGCAGCAGCGCCTCGGGTTCGCTGCGCACGATGTGAACGTCAAAATCGTGAATCGCCTCGATGAGCGCGTTGAATTTCAAATCCCAGCCGTTGCGCCGCGACGATTGAAAATACTGGCTGACGCGTTTCCGCAAATTGAGCGCCTTGCCGACATAAATCACCGTGCCAAAGCGATCCTTGTGCAGATACACGCCGGGCTTGTGCGGCACGGCGCTCAATTTTTTACGGATGGTTTCGGAAACTGGCACGCGCTGAATTTCCACGCAAAAATGCGAATGCGCAAAGGAATTTTCATTCCTAAAAAACTTGTCGCCGAAACCAAAACGGCATATTCACACGCATCAACACTTAAAAAACCTATGCCCGAAAATCAAACGCAAACCCCGCCGCCCATTGAACCGCCGCCGCCCATCGCGCCGGCAACGTCGCCGCCGAACCCTGAAAGTCAGGCGCGCACTTGGAATATGCTCTGCCATTTAAGCGCGCTGGCGGCACTGGTCGGCATCCCGTTTGGCAACATCCTTGGCCCGCTCATCGTCTGGCAGATCAAAAAAAATGAATTTCCGTCCGTGGATGCTCACGGGAAGGCGGCGCTGAATTTTCAAATTACCGTTACCATCGCTGTGTTCATCGGCGCGGTGGCGGCGGTGTTGCTATCTTTTTTCTGCGTGGGATTTTTGCTGATTCCGTTGGTGCTGCTCATCGGACTGGCCGGGCTAGTTTTTGCCATCATCGCCGCCATCAAGGCCAGCAACGGCGAGGAATACAAATATCCCTGGAGCCTTGAACTGGTGAAATGAATGTGGCGCGGCGGCAGGAATTTTATACCGCTTTTCGTTTTTCGCTTTTCGCTTTTCCCGCCGTCATCTGCCGGTGGACGAAGAAATAATAAAGTCCGCCGAGAATGAGCATAGCGCCCGCGAGCCAGAGCGTGACGCGATGATATTCGCCCTTCATCAACTGGTCGTCCTGCCCGGCTTTGATGCCGACGTAGCACAGCACCGAACACCAGATCGCCGAGCCGAGCAGCGTGAAAAGCGAAAATTTCAGATAGCTCATCCGCACGATGCCCGCCGGAATGCCTATGAGATGCCGCACGACCGGCAGCAACCGCGAAATGAAAATGCCCATCGCGCCGTAATGCGCCGACCAGCGTTCCGCGCCCGCGATTTTTTCGGCGGAGATGAAAAAATATTTTCCGAAGTGCAGCACCAGCGGGCGCCCCGCGAGCCGCGACGCCCAATACATCACCGTCGCGCCGAGCCACGAACCGAGCGTGCCGGCAACGACAATGCCCCAAAGTGAAAGTGAAATTTGCCCCGTGTGCGCCCAATGCGCCGCCGGCGGAATGACAATCTCGCTCGGCAGCGGGAAGAGCGAGCTTTCCACCGCCATCATGAGCGCGACGGCGGGATAGCCGCCGGTTTGTAGCGCGTGATTATACCAATCGCTCAAGCTCTGGATGATTTGATGCATTAAGCCGTGATTTATAGCGGAAAACAAAAATGGAGCAAATCACAATCAGCGAACACGTCACGTCTTCAAGAAGAAATTCCGCTGTTTTTCGGTGATGGGCATTTCCAGTTTTTCCATCACTTTCAATATATCTTCCCAGACTTTGCGCTTTTCGGTCATCGCTTGGTTGCGCAGCAGATACGCCGGATGATACGTCGGCATCAGCGGAATGCCGCGATACGTCTGCCACTGGCCACGCAGCTTGGTGATGCCAGGCGCTTTGCCGAGCAACCCGTCCACCGCCGTCGCGCCGAGTGCCACGATGGCCTTGGGTTTGATCAAATCAATCTGCTCCTGCAAATACGGAATGCAGGTCGCGCGTTCTTCTGGCGTGGGCGGACGGTTGCCTGCGCTTTGACCGGGCGTGTCGGGCCGGCATTTCAAAATGTTCGCGATGTAGACATCTGCGCGCGAAAGTCCGGTGGCCAAAATGATTTTCGTGAGCAGCTGGCCGGCGCGGCCGACGAACGGTTCGCCCTGTTCGTCTTCATCCGCGCCCGGCGCTTCGCCGACGAACATCAGTTGCGCGTCAATGTTGCCGACGCCAAACACGACAGTTGTGCGCGACGCGGCAAGATGCGGGCATTTGACGCATGCCAAAGCGCGCTCGCGCAACGCAGTGAACGCGGCGGCCTTCTCCGGCGACGAACTGATGATTTCAATTTTGAGATTTGGAATCGCGGCTTTTGGTAAAACCACAGAAGTTGGCGCGGCAGGTTTTTTTGGCGGCATGGAAATGGCTGGTTCAATTTTTGGCGGAACGATTGCGGATTGAATTTGCGGTTTGGAATATGAATTTGGGGATTTTCCCGCCGTTGGCGGCAGCGTGAGCGCGCGCAAGGTTTCCGGCGCGACGACGACATGGCGGACGCCGCGCGCTTTCAAGCCTTCGAGGTGCTGCACCGTCGCGTCAAGCAGCTGCCGGTAACTTTCGGACATGGCGACATCCTACCGGCTGCGCGCCGAAGCGCAACCTGACATCTATGCCCGAAGATAGTGTCGCATCCGACTCGCCCGCCCGCAGCATCCGGGCAAAAGGTTCCGTCCACAATTGAAACTTGACCCGCGCGCAAAATTCAAATAACAACTGGCAAGCATTGCACCCAAAAATATCATGATCGCACCTGTTTCCACCTCCAGTTCCGGCACCAAAGGCGGCAGCCTTTTCAAGACGGCCGACGGCAAGAATCTTTTCTTCACCTTTGCGCTGGTGACCTCGCTGTTCCTGCTGTGGGGTTTTTGCAACGGGATGATTGACCTGCTGAACAAACAGTTTCAGGTTTCGCTGCACATCAATAAGGAACAATCCGGCCTCGTGCAGTTCGCTAATTATCTGGGTTACTTCCTTATGGCCATTCCCGCCGGCTTGATCGCGCGAAAAATTGGCTACAAGGGCGGCATCCTGGTCGGCCTGTCGCTGATGGCGGCGGGGGCATTCTGGTTTGTCCACGCCGCCAGCCTTGGTGAATACGGGGCGTTCCTGCTCGGCCTGTTTGTCATCGCCACGGGCATGACCTTTTTGGAAACCATCGCCAACCCCTACACCACCGTGCTGGGCGCGCCGGAAAGCGGCGCGACGCGCATTAACATCGCGCAGACCATGAACGGCGGCGGCTGGATTCTCGGCCCGATTGTCGGCAGCCATTTCGTTTTTGCCGGCAACAAGACCGCCGAAACCGGTGCCAGCAACAACGCCGGTTTGGCCATGCCCTACATGGGTATCGGCATCGCTGCGACCCTCCTGCTCGTTATCTTCGCCTTGTCCAAGCTACCGGATTTGCACGCCGAGGATGAAAGCAAGAAAACTGCGGATCAGAAAAAAAGACTGAAGCCTTCGGGCGGACAACTGGCGGGTATCGGCCTCACACTGGTGATTGTATGGGGTCTTTTGTATTTCTTCATCGCGCCGATTTTGGGATTGGTCTGGACGCTGCTCAACCTGCCCGCGAATTTACTCGACCCGACCAAATACGGTTTGATCATTGCCGCTTACATCGGATCATTCATTGTGGTGTCAAAGAATTGGGACTTGTTCCGGCGCAAGCATTTTACACTCGGCATCGGCGCGCAGTTTCTTTACGTCGCGGCGCAGACCGGCATTTTCAGCTTCTGCGTCAATTACACGCTTGAAAACTATCCGGGCGTGACGGCCGAGAAAGCCGGCTACTGGCTCGGTGCCATCGGCTTCGTCCTGTTCGCTTCCGGACGACTGATCGGTAGCATCGTCATCAGCCAGTTCAAGCCGCACCTCGTGCTCGCGGCCTACGCGGTCATCAACATCGCGCTCACGGCGGTGTGCATGGGCGGCGGCACGCTGGGATTGTATGCGATGTTCGGCACGTTCTTCTTCATGTCCGTCATGTATCCGACGATTTTTGCGCTGGGCATCCGTGGTCTTGGCGACTACACCAAGCTTGGTGCTTCGCTGATCGTCACGGCCATCGTCGGCGGGGCGATCGCCGCACCGTTCATGGGCCACATCGCCGACACGCATTCCATGCGCACCGGCTTCGTGGTGCCGCTCGTGTGCTTCGTGTTGATCGCCCTCTACGGACTCGTCTGGCAAAAACTGGAAGCCAAGGACGCGGCGTAAGCATGATCATTTCCACTGAATAACAATAAATTTACTTTTGCCACGGCGGTGTGAACTCAAATTCACGCCGCCGTTTTTAATTTCCAGAACCCGCCGGAATTGGTAGCTCTCCTCCGATGGAACTGCGTGCCTTCGCCGAACAGGTTTTGTTCGCCACATCGCTCGAAGAAAAACTTCGCGCGCCCGATGCCATCACCGACGAATATCCCGGCAGTCCGCTTGTCACGCCGGACGCGCCCGGCCGCCCGCAGCAACTGATCTTCAAACCGCACGCCGCCGGCAAAAGCGAATTCCCCGGTCTGCACGAGCTTGAAAAAAAATCCGAGCGCGGCAAGTTGCTGCATTTTTTTGGCAACCACGAACTCCTCGCCACCGAACTCATGGCGCTCGTGCTACTAAAATTTCCCGCCGCGCCCGCCGCGTTCCGTAAAGGCGTTTTGCAGACGCTCAAGGACGAGCAGGCGCACACGCGGCTTTACCTTGAGCGCATGAAAAGTTGCGGCATCGGGTTCGGCGAACTGCCCGTGAGCGGCTATTTCTGGCGTCGCATCGCGCCGATGGAACACCCCATTGATTACGTCGCCGGCCTCTGCCTCACCTTCGAGCAGGCCAACCTCGACTTCGCGCGCCAGTTCGCCAGAAGCTTCGCCGCCATTGGCGATGATGAAACCTCGCAACTGCTGGAAAAAATTTATCGCGACGAAATCGGCCACGTTGCCTACGGGTTAAAATGGTTTCGCCGCTGGAAAAATCCGAACGAAAGCGACTGGGAAGCGTTTTGCCGCACGCTGAAATTTCCACTCTCGCCGCAGCGCGCCAAGGGACTTTCGCTGAACTTCGAAGGCCGCCGCGCCGCCGGGTTTGACGCGCAATTCATCGCCGAAATCAATGTCTATTCGCAATCGAAAGGCCGGACGCCGCGCGTTTTTGTTTTCAACCCGTTCGCCGAAGGCCGGATCGCCGAAGGTAAAACTTTTAACCCCACCAGGCATCAGGCGCAACTCGCGCGTGACTTGGAAAATCTGCCGCAATTTTTGTGTCGGCAAGATGACATCGTGTTGACCCATCAAAAACCGTCCGTGGAATTTTTGAGCCGCATCAAGTCCGCCGGTTTTCCGCTGCCGGAATATGTGGAAACAAACAATGTCGGCGATTTGAAGAACCGCAAGCTCGGCAGCCTGCGACCGTGGGCGTGGGGGCCGGACAGTTTCGATTTGCTTAAGCCAATTTTTGCCAGCGTCACCGGTGAGAAGCGTGACAATGAAAAAAGATTTAATCCAAAAATCGCGCAACTATATTCAAAATCATGGAGCGCGGAATTTTTGCGGAGAATCATTTCGTCCAAAAAAGAAAGCTGGCTTTGCACCGAAAATGAAATTGGGGTCACCGTGAATTCGGTTGAAGCGATGCTGGACGCGGTCGCCACAATCCGCGCGCGCGGCCATCACCAAATCGTCGTGAAGGAAGCCTTCGGCGTGGCGGGCAGCAACGCGCTGCGGCTGTTTGAACCGGCCATTTTGCCGGCGCAGTTGCGCTGGCTGGAAAATGCGTTTGCGCGCAAACGTGAACTCGTCGTCGAGCCGTGGCTGGAGCGCGCACAGGATTTTTCCATCCAGCTCGAAATGACGGCGGAAGGTTTGAAGCTGTGCGGCTACACCGGTCTGCTCAACGACGCGCGCGGGCAGTTCATCGCCAATTTTGCCGAACCGCATCATCACAAACGGATTCCCGCCAAAATTATTTCGCTATTTCGCGAACCCGCGGACATTTCCAACCGGCTGCTGGAATTTTACGGTGAAGTTTTTTCCGCGCTTAAAATTGAATTGCGCGGAATTGACTTCACCGGGCCAATCGGCATTGACGCCTTTATTTATGGCACTGAAAGCGGCGCGCTGAAACTGAAACCCATCGTCGAAATCAATCCGCGTTACACGATGGGGCGCGTGCTGGTGGAATTGATGCGGCAAACTTTTCAAAACAGTTTCGGCTCGTTCCGACTCGCGAACGCGGCGCAGTTGCGCGCGGAAGGCTTTGAGAACTTTCCGGCTTACGCACAAATGCTGGCGGAAAAATTTCCGCTGCAACTGGAAGGCGAACCACTGCCGCGCATCCGCGCCGGCGCGCTGTGCCTGAACGATCCGGCCACGGCGCAGGTCTGCCTAGCCATTTTTCAAGTCAGCCGCGCCGCTGCGGTTATTTTTTCTTAAAGATTTCCCGCCGCCGGTCGGTCGGCGAGGACCAGCGCGTTTTCCTGATGAATTGTTCCGGCGGGAATTGAGCTGTCGGCATTTTGCAGGCGCACGAGCATTTCTGCTTTTTCCGCGCCGGTCACGACCCACAAGATGCGCCGCGCGCGGTTGAGCAGCGGATAGGTCAGCGTCATGCGCCGCCGGTTTTGATAAACGCCGGTCAGCGCCACGTCGCGGTCGGTGACTTTCAGAACCGGATCGCCGGGAATCAGCGAGGCCGTGTGGCCGTCCGGACCGAGGCCAAGGTGCGCCAGGTCGAGGATGGCGGGCGCGCCGCAAATTTTTTCCAGCGTGGCCGCATAATTTTTGGCGGCGGCTTCAAGGTCGGCGGCCTCCACCGGCATCGCGTAAATCTGTTCCGGCGGAAGCGGCGCGTGCGACAGCAGGCTTTCGCGCAAGTGAGTCAGATTGCGGTCGGCGTCACCGGCGGGCGCAATGCGCTCGTCCACCTGAAAAACGTGGACGCTTTCCCACGGGACGGTTTCGGTGGCGAGCGAGCGCAACATTTGCCACGGCGTCTTGCCACCGCTCACGGCCATGATGAACCGTCCGCGCGTCGCCACCGCCGCGCGCGCGGCGGTGGCGATGATGCGCGCCGCCCTCTGCGCCACGGCCTCGGCGTCGGCTAGGACTTCAGTTTCCATGCGAAGGGATGTTGCCAGCTTCGCCGTATTCGGCAAGCGCCTTAAAATGTTTTGCGTCGCACCAAATTCGGTTTTGCCATCGGCACGCGGCCGGTGATAAAATTTGGCATGCTCGCGCGGATTTTTTCAGCGGCGGTCAATGGCATTGACGCCTACGCTATCGAAGTCGAGGTCAATTGCGCCTACGGCGAAACCTTTATCGCCCTCGTCGGCCTGCCCGACACCGCCGTCAAGGAATCGAAGGATCGCGTCTCCACCGCGCTCGCCAATTCCGGCTACAAATTCCCGATGGGCAAGACGACCATCAATCTCGCGCCCGCCGACGTCAAAAAAGAAGGGCCAAGCTTTGATTTGCCCATCGCGCTCGGAATGCTCGCCGCGAGCGAACAGATTGAAACGGATCAACTCGATCATTTTGTCGCCGTCGGCGAACTTGCGCTCACCGGTGCGGTGCGTTCGTGCAAAGGGATTTTGCCGATCGCCTTGCGCGCAAAGGCGGATGGCAAAACGGGAATTCTCGTTCCCGCCGAAAACGCCGCCGAGGCCGCCGTGGTTGACGGTTTGAATGTCATTCCCGTCCAAAATCTCCGCGAGGCCGCGCAGTTTCTGGAAGGTGAAATCAAAATTACGCCAGCTAAAGTGGACTTGCACAAACTGTTCGCTCACCAGTCCGATGACGAGCACGATTTTTCCGAAGTCAAAGGCCAGGAGAACGTGAAGCGCGCGTTGGAAATCGCGGCGGCGGGCGGACACAACGTCATTTTGATCGGCCCGCCGGGCACTGGGAAATCCATGCTCGCGAAACGCCTGGCAACGATTTTGCCGCCGCTGACTTTGGCCGAAGCCTTGGAGACGACGAAAATTCACAGCATCGTCGGCCTGCTGAAATCCGGGCAGGCGCTTGTCACGCAGCGGCCGTTTCGTGCGCCGCATCACACCGCGAGCGACGCCGGATTGTTGGGCGGAAATATAAATCCGACGCCGGGGGAAATTTCCCTCGCGCACCACGGCGTTTTGTTTTTGGACGAACTGCCGGAGTTTAAGCGCAGTGTTCTGGAGACGATGCGCCAGCCGCTCGAAGAGGGCATTGTGACGATTTCGCGCGCGGCAGGCACGATGACGTTTCCGTCGCAATTCATGCTGGTCGCCGCGATGAACCCGACGCCGGACGGGAAAATGCCGGGCGAATCAAAAAGTTCGCCGCGTGAAATCCAAAATTATCTGGGCCGCATTTCCGGGCCGCTGTTGGATCGCATTGATCTGCACATCGAGGTGCCGCCGGTGAAATTCCGTGAGATGTCGTCCGCGCAGCCGGGCGAAACTTCCGCGCAAATCCGCGAGCGCGTCATCGCTGCCCGCCAGCTCCAAACCGCGCGTTTTGTCGGCAAACCAAAAATCACCTGCAACGCGCGGATGGGCGCGCGCGAACTGAAATCGTTCTGCGAATTGGATGACGTGACGCGCGATTTGCTCAAACACGCGATGACGGAATACAGTTTGAGCGCGCGCGCCTACGACCGGATTTTGAAGGTGGCGCGGACGATTGCGGATCTGGCCGGCGCGGAAAAAATTTCGGGCGACCACATTTCCGAGGCGATTCAATTCCGCTCGCTCGACCGGCAGTTGTGGGGCTGAACGGACTTAAAGCGGGAATTCGCGGTTCTCGTCCGGCAGGACGACTTCGCGCTGAACGTTGGTATTTTCAACGGGTTGGGGTGCTTCCGCGGCGGCTTCAATTTTTTCCAGCGGCGATTCGTGGGGGGGTTCCGTTTGAAAAACGACCGGCTCCGGCGCGGGTTTTTGCGGTTCGGGAATGATTTCCACTTCAGGAATTTTTTCTTCGATTTGAACGGTTTTGGCTTCGGTCGAAATGGTGGGCAGCGGCACGCGGCGGGCGAGTGCCAGCAGGGAAATGGAAGACGCGGCTTCGCGCTCGGCTTTTTCGATGCGTGCGAATTCGCCGTAGATTTCCGCGAGCGCGGGTTCCTCGCGCAGCGGCAATTCCTGGCCGGTGCCGGTGCGCAGGGCGAGTAAAATGTCATAGGCGTTGATGGCTTCGAGCGGACGCGCGGGCACGAAGGCGGCCTCGACGCCGGCGACTTCGGTGACGAGCTTCATGTGGGCGAGCGTGCGCAGGACAGATTGCGTGAGGCGGCTGGGAATGCCGAGTTCGGCGGAGAGCTGGAAAACGGTGGCGGGCGGCAGCGCGTTCTGGAAACGCTGGCCGAGGCACGCCATCAGGCGCAGCGCGACAAATTCACGCCCGCGCTGGTTGACGTTGTCGGCGAGGCGGTCCTGCAGATAGGCGGCGCGATTCTGGTAGGCGTAGGCGACCTGCGCGCCGAACAGCAAAATGACCCAGGAAAAATAGATGCCGATCATGAACACCGGCACGAGGCCGAGGCTGCCGTAGAACTTCATGTTGGTGGCGACGCGCGAAATGTAGAGGAAGCCGAAGACGTTGTTTAGATGCCAGAGCGTGCCGGCAACCGCGCCGCCGACGAACGCGGCGGAAAATTTCACCTTCGTGTTCGGCAGCAGTTGATAGACAAACGCGAAGGCGAGCCACAGCACGAACAGTGGCAGCAGGTCGAAAATGATTTTCCCGATGAACGGCGTGTCGGTGATGTAATCTTTGGCGGACTGGAATTGCGAACCGCCGGTCAAACCGAGCGCGGTGATGAGCAGCAGCGGGCCGAGCAGGATGGCCGTGGAGTAAAGCTGGATCTGCGTGAGCCAGTTGCGTCCGCGCGTGACGCCCCAGATGTCGTTGAATGTCTCCTCGATGCGGCGGATCAGCGAGAGGGCGACAAAAATCAGCAGCACCGCGCCAGTCGCGCCGAGCGTGCCACTCCGGGTTTTTTGCACGAAACCCCAGATTTGCGCAGCGATCTCTTTTTGTGCACTGACCGTGACGACGCCGGAATCGGACGCGGCGGCGGAATTGGTGGGCGACGCGTTGGTTCCCAAATTTCCCGTGGTCACGGCGAGATTGGTAGTGCCGAGCGGGACGGAATTGGAATTGGAAGCGGGGAAATTTGTATTGTGAACGGCCATTGAAACAGCGGGGGCATTGGAGTTCGTATCGCTGCCGATAGTGGCGGGCGGCGTGATGGCGGCGACGAATTTTTCCACGGCGTGCTGGAACTGTGCCTCGTCCTGGTTTTTGAGCAGGCTGCTGGTGACGCTCAAGGCGACGGCGAGCAGCGGAATGAGCGCGATGAGCGTGGAGTAAGACAGCGCCGACGCGCGCACGAGACAGCGGTGACGGATGAATTGCCGGACGACCAGCACCCAGAAATGCACAAAGCGTTCGAGCCGGCCTTCGAGCAAGAAAATTTCGTCTTCGGCATCGGTGGCGGCGCCGGAGAGGATTTTAATGAGGCGGGAAAACCTTTTGCTGGCCATGTTGCGGACACGCTAACAAAGTGGTGCGACATGTCAACGCCGCGCCGCTTCAGGTTTCCGGTCGCTTGAAGATGACGGTGTCGGACGGATGATGCACGCTGCCGCGCGGCATGATGAGCTTGGCGACGAGACCCGTCCAGCCGGTTTGGTGCGAGGCGCCGCCGCCGCGGCCGTTGTCACCGTGAAAATATTCGTGGAACAAAATATAGTCCTTGAAATGCGGGTCGGTCGCGAGCTTGGGATGGTATTTCAAAACGGGCCGCTGGCCGTCCGCGCCGGGCTGGAATAGTTTTACGAGCCGGTGCGAAAGTTCGTCGGCGACTTCCTTGATGGTGAGAAATTTTCCCGAACCGTGGGGACATTCAATGGTGAAATCGTCGCCGTAGTAGTGATGGAATTTCTGGAGCGACTCGATGAGCAGAAAATTCATCGGCAGCCAGACGGGGCCGCGCCAGTTGGAATTGCCGCCGAAAAGTCCACCCTCGGATTCCGCCGGCCAATAGCGAACTTCGTGGATTTCGCCGCCGCAGTCGAGCCGGTAGGGTTCAGTCTCGTGAATTTTCGAGAGCGCGCGGATGCCGTGGTCGCTTAAAAATTCCGTCTCGTCGAGCGCGCGGCGCAGCAGGCATTTCATGCGGTGACCGCGCAGGAGCGAGAGCAGGTGACGTTCGCCGACGCCGTGATCCTGCCAGCGCGAAACGAGCATCGCGAGATCGGGACGATGGTTTAGAAACCATTCCATCCGCGCGGTGAAGGCCGGCAGGCGCTTCAACAAATCGGGGTCCAGCGTTTCCACGGCGAACAACGGAACCAAGCCGACCATCGAGCGCACCTTGAGCGGAATTTTTTTGCCGTCGGGCAGGCAGAGTTCGTCGTAATAAAATTCATCCACGGAATCCCAGAGCGCGAGGCCTTCCTCGGGCATTTCGCCGTCGCCGTCACTGACGCCGTTGATGGCGGCGGCGATGCTCAGGAAATGCTCGAAAAATTTCGTCGCGATGTCCTCGTAAACTTTGTTGTGCTGCGCCAGTTCGAGCGAGATGCGCAATAGATTCAGGCAATACATCGCCATCCAGCTCGTGCCGTCGGCTTGGTTGATGAAGCCGCCGGTCGGCAACGGCGAACTGCGGTCGAACACGCCGATGTTGTCGAGGCCAAGGAAGCCGCCTTGAAAAATATTTCGTCCCTGCGCGTCCTTGCGGTTCACCCACCAGGTGAAATTCAAAAGCAGTTTGTGGAAGACGCGTTCGAGAAATTCCAAGTCGCCCTTGTCGTGTTCGTCCGTCTCGCGGCGGATTTTCCGATCCATCTGAAACACGCGCCACGTCGCCCACGCGTGGACGGGCGGGTTCACGTCGCCGAACGCCCATTCATAGGCGGGCAACTGGCCGTTCGGGTGCATGAACCATTCGCGCGTGAGCAAATCGAGCTGCCGCTTGGCGAACTCCGCGTCCACAAGCGCGAGCGGGATGCAGTGGAACGCCAAGTCCCACGCGGCATACCACGGGTATTCCCATTTGTCCGGCATGGAAATGATGTCAGCATTGTTCAGGTGCGACCAGTCAACATTGCGCACGCGCTTGCGTTCTGGCGGCGGTGGCGGTTGCGTGGGATCGCCGTTGAGCCACGTCCGCACGTTGAACCGATAAAATTGTTTCGACCAGATCATGCCGGCGAACGCCTGCCGCTGGATGGAACGCAGATCGGCATCGTCCAAACCGTTTTGCAGGTCGGCATAAAACTCATCCGCCTCGGCGAGGCACTGCGAAAAAATGGCGTCAAACTCCGCGAATGGTTTGGTGGCGGACTTGCGCGCTAGGCGCAATTGGATTTCGCGCGCGCCGCCGGCGGGAATCTCCAGTTCGTAATGGGCGCACATTTTGGTGCCGGTGCGCTTGGGGTTCACCGCGTCCTTATTGCCTTTGATCAGATACTCGTGGAAGGCGTCCTTGAAAAATCCGTCCGCTTTTGCCTCGCCGAAAATGCGCTGGCGGTTCGTCTCGTTTTCGCAAAAAAGTAATTCCGGCAAAATTTTTCCATCGTCAACCGCACCGGGATGAAATTCAAACGTGCCGAGTTCCTCGTGTTCGACCGCGACCGCCGAGCCGCCGCGCACGGCGCGCAAATTGGGTTTGTAAAAATCTTTTTTCCACGACCACGAGTTGCGAAACCAAAGTTGCGGCAGCAGATGGATTGTCGCCGCTTCCGGCCCGCGATTGTGGACGGTCACGCGCATCAAAATATCGTCGGGCGCGGCCTTGGCGTATTCCACGAAAATGTCGAAGTAGCGGTCGTCGTCAAAAATGCCCGTGTCGAGCAGTTCAAATTCCATCTCGGTCTTGCCGCGTTTCGCATTTTCCGCAACGAGTTGGTCGTAGGGAAATTCCCGCTGCGGATACTTGTAAAGCATCTTCAGGTAGGAATGCGTCGGCGTCGCGTCGAGGTAATAATAAAGTTCCTTCACGTCCTCGCCGTGATTGCCCTCGGCGTTCGTGAGGCCGAACAAACGCTCCTTCAAAATCGGATCCTTGCCGTTCCACACCGCGAGCGAGAGGCAGAGCCGCTGCAAACCATCGCTGAAACCAGCAATGCCATCCTCGCCCCAGCGGTAGGCGCGGCTGCGCGCGTGGTCGTGCGGAAAATATTCCCACGCCGTGCCGCCGGGCGAATAATCCTCGCGGACCGTTCCCCACTGGCGTTCGGAAAGATACGGCCCGAAAAATTTCCACGGCTGGACGCCGTTCTTTTCCCTGGCGAGCCGGACTTTTTCAGCGATGACAGCAGCGCACATTTACGCGCCTTCTTTTAACGGTTTCCCGGCGGGCGGCAAGCGTAGAATTTTTTCTGCGGTACTCGATGGATGAATCGGGCGTCAGCCTAAGCCACCGGGGCAATGCCCGATGCCGTAACCAATTTCGCCCGCCGAAAAAAACGTTGCCAAAGCCCGTTTCGCCAGCAAAATTGGCTCAAAGGATTTGGCCCGCCGGGCCGAAATAATCTCACACATTTGCCATGAACAGCCAGTTGCCGGCGCATCTCATCGCCCACATCAATGTCAAACTCGCCTTGATCGGCTGTTCGCCCGTGCCGCTCAAGGGCGACCGCGAATTCGTCGAAATCGCCGCCGCGATGGCCGCGCAGTCGCGCGAAAAAGACCGGCTGCTCGGCTCGCATCTTTGCCCCGCCGACGCGCGCATCCAGACGTTTCTCTACGATTATTTGCAGGATGTGCCCGCGCCCAAACTGCCCGCGCACACGTTCACGCTGGATCGCGCGGGACTCGCGCGCGTGCTCTCGCTGCCGTTTGATCGCGATGATTTTTCGTCGGACATCATCAATTCCTACCGCGTCAAACAGGGCGTTTTGCACAATCCGAAAAGTGACCGCCGCACCACCGCCGGAATTTTCCATGTCTGCGAAGGCGGCCTGCCGATTCCCGACGACAAGCTGGGCGTGCCGAAAATTACGTTCGCCAAAATTCTCCAGCACGCGCTCACGCCGCCGCGCGAACTGCTGAAACTGCCGTTCACGTCCACGCAGCCGCAGGCGGCGGAATGTTTTGTCACGCTGCTCATCCGTCCGATGGTTTGTCCCGAAGTCCCGGGCTTCACTAAAAAGAAAACGATGGAAGTCCGCTTTTTTGTGCCGGGCAATCTCGTGAGCAATCTGGATTTCGTCGAGACGATTTTTGAAAATGGCGGCGACCCGTTGCTGCCGGAAAATGACGCCGCGCTGGACAGCGAACATTGGACCGGCCACACCGGCTGCATCATTCTTGCGCCGCATTTGATCAAGCTGACGAAAAAATCCGTCGGCCTGCCGCACTTCGACCAAGCCACCGAGCGCCAGCGCCGCGACGGGATGTGCTGGAAAAAAGAAGACGAGCTATACAACGGCGGCAACGCATTCAAGCTGACCTGCCGTGACGAAACGGGCGTCATCGTCACGGTCATCGCCGATAATTATTTTGGCTATTGCAAAAAAGAAGTGAAGACGCAGTTGAGCTACGCGGCCAATCTGTTCGGCCTTGCGGAAGAAGAGCACGCGGGCGGCGCGCTGGTTTTTCAGAGCTACGATTTGGGCGAGGAATTCAGCGGCGAGGCGCATGTGCGCCAGCTTGGACATCGCTACGAGGAAATGATTTCACAGTTTGCCAGCGCAATGGAGGCGCAGCCGGAAGGTTATGCCGTGGACAGGAAATTTCCGGAAATCATCTACGTGCCGCACGCCGCGCACTTTGATTTGAAGGCGCAAAAAATTTCGTGGACGAATTCGACGGGCGACCACGCCATCAGACTTTCGCCGGAAAAAACTTACGTCCGTCCGTCCGGCTACAAAGTGAAAATGGAAAAACCGCCGGGCGTTGGCCGGCAATGGCGGTTGGTCGGGACAGTCGCCGAAGGAACTTTCTGCCACAAGCCCTGCACGGTTTCCGGCGGCGGCAAATCGGAGATTTCAAAACCGATCACGGACGCGATTTTGACCGGCCCGGTGTTCGTTTCGGACTTGAAAAAAGATTTTGACCGCGTCGAGGAATTGATTGACCGCGATTACTCCAACCGGTTTGTGGACAAGGTGCATAAGGACGCACGCACCGTGCTTTCACCCGAACGCTCGCTCGGTTCCGTCATCAAATTGCTCACGCCGGACGAACATGATTACACGCCGGAATACAACGCGTGGCTCGCGGGCGTCCCGCAGCACGTCAAGGAACTTGTCTTCGTTATGAAGCGTTATTACAAGCCGGAATGGGGCGCGGACTGGCGCGCGCATTTCAGCGTGGACATCATCAACGGCACACCCGGCAACGAGCTCAAGTGCGACAACAAAAAACTCGTCACGACGTATTTGCGCGTCGGGTTCGACGGCGACGGCGCGTGGCGCACATTCGGTTTGCGCAAAGATTTTCATCCCGCCGTCAAAGTGCAGATGGAGGACGACATCACCGCGTCCACCGTCGTGCCGCCGGGTTTGCTGAAAGATTTGGCGGCGGATACGGATAAAAATCATTCGCTCAAATTTGCCCAGAACTGCGAACAGCGTTTGTTCCAGCGCCCGGACGACGCCATTCATCGCGGCTACGACAAGCAGGCGGAACTGGATTTTGTGCAGCCGGAAAATTTCTTTTCCAACTACGAGCCGCTCACGCCGAAAAATGCGCGCGACATGGTCGAGGACGCGCTGGGCTTCCACGAGTTCACCACGACGATGCGGGCCTTCATCCGCACCATCGCCATTGAAGGCGCGCCGGATTATTTTGTCTGCACCGCCAGTCCGCGGCTCGTGGACGGCCAGCCGACGAAGAATCCGCGCTACCTGCAAAAGCGTCCCGACCTCGTGCGCGCGAGCGAAACGTATCTCGCGGATATCTCCGCGCGCCTGCGCCGCCGCGTGCCGCCGGGAAAACCGTTATACTCGCCCGTCACCGCCGTGTTGCCGGGGCGCCGCAACAATCCGCCGGAAACCGGCATCCGCGCGCTCGCGTGCTACAATCCGATCCATTATTTCGAGTTGCCGGAATTGTTCATGGAAGTGATTTGCAGCATGACCGGCAAATCACCCTCGACCACCGGCGCGGGTTCCGAAGGCGCGCTGACGAAAGGGCCGTTCAATGCGCTGCCACCGATCATTGACCTGAACAACGCGCTTGTGTCGTTCATCCTCACCGGTCAGCACGCGTTCGTGACCGCCGCCGGCTACGTCGGGCCGAACCTGCGCGTGGATCACGACGTGAGTTTGATCGTGCCCGAAATCTGGTGTCGGATGTCCGCCGAGGAACGTGATCCGCAATTTCTCGTCGCGAACCGCTTTCTCGAAAAGTGCGCGGACTTCGCGCACGCCGGCAAAAAAGTTATGGCGAGCCGGCTTGGCTGGCGCATCAACGCGCGCTTCGTCCACAATTTTTTTGGCCGCGTGTTCAATCATCCGCAGGCGGTGTTCACCGAGGCGATGCTCAAGCCGGAATTGCAGGGCTTGGAAATTTTCGTGGACGGCATGGACAACATCGTCACCACGCAGAAGCGCGTCGCGAAAATGTATTTCGACGACGGCAGCATCCGGCAGGCGTGTCCGCCATTGGTGGCGCTGCTGCATATTATGCTCCATGATGCATGGGACGGAAAACCGCTCGACCATCCCGACGTGCGGAAACTTTTTACGCGCGAAAATCTGCTGGCCAGCCCGTGGTATGTGGCGCGGCTCGCGGCGAAACAAAAGATTGACCGCAAACTTTGGAAGCGCCATGTCGAATGCCTGAACCAGTTTTTGCGCCGCCAGAATTACTGCGATGTCGTGGAGGCGCTGGGCATCGCCGGACGACTCACCGCCGCGCGGAAAACTTTGGAGCAGGTCGAGTCGGCGGATTATCCGAAGCAACTGGCGGGAACCATTGGCGCGGAGCCGATTGAAAATTACGCGCGCGCAATTTGAGCGGACGCGCGGAAAAATTCAGGCCGGCTTTTCGCCGCAGTTGATGGCCATCGCGCCACCGAGCAGGTTGATGACGCGGACATTGTTTAATTTCAGCGCGCGCATCTTTTCCGCCACGGCGAGTTGTGCGGGATAATGTTTGAGCGATTCCAAAATATAGGCGTAAGCCGAGGCGTCGCCGCAAAACAGCCAGCCCATCAGCGGCACGGACATTTTCAGGTGGGTGAAATAAATCGCGCGCCAGAGCGCGTTCGTCGGCTTGCCAAAATCCAAAACAATCAGCCGCGCGCCGGGTTTAGCGACGCGGAACATTTCGTCCAGCCCGCGTTCCCAACTCGTGAGGTTGCGCAAGCCGTAGCCGACGGTCACGATGTCAAAAGCATTTTCGGGGAACGGGATTTGCTGCGCGTCGCCCTGGATGAATTGCGGGTTGCAGGTTGCGAGTTGCCCATTTTTGTTCTGGCTTCTGGCATGTGACTTCTGGCTTCGGCTGGCGGCGACTTCAAGCATCTGCGGACTGAAATCGAGGCCGGTAGTTTCCGCGCCGCCGCGCGCGAGGGTGAAAGAAATGTCGCCCGTGCCGCAGCAGAGATCGAGCGCGCGCGCGCCAGTTTTAATTTGCGCCAGCTTGACGACGCGGCGTTTCCACAACCGGTGCAGGCCGAAGCTTTGGAGGTCATTCAAAAAATCATAACGGCGGGCGATGCGGGCGAAGAGGTCGTTGACTTTCGCGGCGCGCTGGTCGCCGGGGGCGTAATAGGCATTGCTCACCCGGACAGTCTAGCGGCGGCGGGACGCGCGGCAAAGCCGAGAAATGTCTTTGCGTCGGGCAAGGCCTTTGCTAGGTTCGGCGAAAGGTCAGCCGGTTAAACAATCAGATTTATGAGCACGGGCGTAACCCCAAAGAAAATTCTGGTGGTGGATGACAACGAGATTGTCATCAAAACCATTTCCTTAAAGCTGCAGGGAGCCGGCTACCAGGTGCTGACGGCGATGGATGGCTCGGCCGCCGTTTCAATCGCCCGGAAAGAGGTGCCGGACTTGATCCTGCTGGACCTGAGTTTTCCGCCGGCCGTGGAAGGCGTGCCGTGGGACGGCTTTCGCATCATGGAATGGTTTCACCGGCTGGACAGCGTAAAAAAAATCCCGGTCATCGTCATCACCGGCACGGACGACCCCGCCGCCAAACAACGGGCTACCAACACGGGCGCGGTGGCGTTTTTTCAAAAGCCGCTGGAGCACGACTACCTCTTGAAAGTCATCCGGGCCACCCTCGGGGAAACAATCAAATAACGCCAAATTCAGGCTTGCCAGCCCCGGCGGCTGGCTTATTATCAACCCACTTTCGGACGCGAGCGTAGCTCAGTTGGTAGAGCATCACGTTGCCAACGTGAATGTCGAGGGTTCAAATCCCTTCGCTCGCTCCATTTTTATTTCTGCGACTAGGTGCGTCAGACCGAGACAACCCCTTTCATTTACAGGCGATTTTTTACTTTCCATCCCTTCGCCCATTGCGACAGTTTGCGCCACGTTTTGACCCACTGGGCCTAAGATCTGTGCGCGTATTTGTGTATAGCCTCCCAGTCTTGGCAAATTTTTGATCGCATCGTAAATCTGAAATTGTGATTCATCCGTGTAGCCATCCGTCTGGCGAATCGTTTGATGCCGCATTTGCTTCCGCGCAAAATTATCCGTGATGCCATGTTTTCGCATGAACGTCGTCGCCCACGAATAACGCAACGCGTGAAAATCAGCGTAGCGGCCTTGCTCATCCCGATAAGCCACGCTGACGCGTTGGCTTCGATGATGCCCGCCGCTTCGCGCTCTTTGGCGGCAATGGCGGTGGCGAAACACGAGACGGGAGCTAAACACCCAAACCACCAACTTATCGAAAAGGCAGCCAAAGCTATTCTAGATAGCCCGAAGGCAAATGAAAAAGCATGAAGATTATTTACGCTTTAGTCGCTTATTCAATAATTTGACTCATCCGGCAGTGATCCGCCGTAAAAACTCTGCCGGACTGATAATTGGGATTCCCTGAAATTGCCGCAACGCGAGCAAATGCTTTTTATCGCCGCTCACGATGAAATCAGCTTCCGCTGCCAGCGCACATTCCAAAATCATTTCATCATCAGGATCAGGCGTTGCGCCTGATGCACGTTCAATCGGGAAAACTAGTTCGGCGGATTCGGTCAAGGCTTCTACCCACTCCACACATTTGCGGCTGGGATAATCCAGACGAAGTTCGCCAACGGTCTCATGGTATTCCGCCAGTAGATTGGAACTGACCACGGCTACGCACCGGCCTTGTGCCCATGCCGCCAGACAATCAAACGGCGCACCGCGCCAAAAACTGGCGCTGGCAACGACATTGGTGTCGAAAACAACTTTCACGCCTTGACGCGGCGGCGGACACGTTGCACCGCCGCCGCCACCGCCGCTTCATCCTTCGCCGTCATTTCCGGCAGGTTACGGCCTCCCAGCAGCAATGACCGCACCCGCGCGGGCGTGAGGGACTGGCGTTTACGCATGACAATCAGCCCGCCGCAATAGCCGACATCCAACTGGTCGCCCGCCTTGATCCGCGCCATTTCGCGGATGGCTTCGGGAATGACGGTCTGTCCTTTGACTGAAACTTTAGCAATCATACGGTAAGAATAAACTTACTTGGGAAAGATTCAATGTATTTTGATCTTCGACGTGGCAACCGCATATTCCTTTGTCCGCGTTTTTTGCGTGAGGCCGCCGTGCCTTGCGTTCAAACCGTTAGCGCCGCGTCCCAATCTTTCCACACCGGTTCGTAACCCAGTTTGCGAATCAATTCCGCCACTTCACCCGGCGGGCGTTCGTCGCCGATGTTGAACTGGCCGGTCGCATTCGTCGGCCGGTTTGGCTGCGGCGCCCATTCGCTCGCGCCCGCCGCGATTTCCTTGATGAGGCCGCGTTCGGTGTGATGAATTTTTTCTTTGCCCGCGCCGGTGTAACCGCCCGGCTCCGTGCGCGCGCCGGCGCTCATCATCGTTATGCCCAACGGAATCAAACCGTCGCGCAACTTCGGCTCTTCGCGTGTCGAAAGCACGATGCCGACATCGGGAAACATGAGGCGGAACGCGCAGATGAGCTGCGCCAGTTCGCGGTCGCTCATGTGCGTGAGCGGCTCGAACTCGCCCGCGCATGGCCGCAAGCGCGGCAGTGAAATCGTCACGGCGGCTTTCCAACAATGGCGCAACAAATAATCTGCGTGCGCCGCCAAGCTCAACGCTTCGTACCGCCAGTCGGCCAGTCCGTAAAGCGGCGCGATGCCGAGCCGGCGGAATCCGGCCGCGTAAGCGCGTTCGGGCGTTTCGAGCCGCCAGTCGAAATTCCGTTTCGGTCCGGCCGTGTGCATCTGCGTGTAAACGTCGCGGTCGTAAGTTTCCTGATACACGACGAGGCCGTCCGCGCCCGCCGCGACGAGTGGCAGATACTCCTTCGTTTCCATCGGCCCGACTTCAAGTGAAACGCTTGGCCAGTCCGCGTGCAGCGCGGCGATGCAGTCGCGCAGATAATTGTTCGAGACAAATTTAGGATGTTCGCCGGCGACGAGCAATACGTTGCGGAAGCCCTGCGCTTTTAATGCCTGCGCCTCGCGCAACACTTCTGCGATGGAAAGCGTGACGCGCAGAATCGGATTGTCGCGCGAGAAACCGCAGTAGGCGCAGTTGTTCACGCACTCGTTGGAAAGATACAGCGGCGCAAAGAGCCGGATGGTTTTGCCGAAGCGCTGCTGCGTCAGCGTATGCGCGCGCTGGCCGAGCGCTTCGAGATTTTCCGCCGCAGCGGGCGAGATCAGCGCGGCAAAATCGGCGAGGGAAAACTTGTCTTTTGCGGCGGCCTCGCGCGCGGCGGACGCGCTGGTGGCGAGGGATTTTTTGACGAGCGCAGCCAGCGGCAGGGAATTAAATTCAACGACAAAACTCACGCGAACAGTCTAGTTGAAATCGCCGCAAAGTCGAGGAAAGCCACCGGCTGATCACGGCTCCAGTTTGCGCTTGATGATCAAGTCCGCAAACTCGCCAATGTTCTTTGAGTTCTCGACTTCGCCGACGCGGAAACGCACGCCGAATGCTTTTTCGACCGAGACCATCAGCGAGATGTGCGTGAGCGAATCCCATTCCGGCACGTCCTTGGCGCTGATGGCGGGCGTGAGCACGACCGGCTCCAGAAATACGGTGTCGAAAATGGTCTGCAATTTGGCGATGACTTCAGCTTGGTTCATAGGCGCGGCGGACAATTTTTATTTTTGTAGTGGCTGGCTGGAAATTTTCCAGCTTCAATTCAAATTCCCGTTTTGTTTCCGATTCAGCGGTCAAAGTGAAACCCATCTTGCCGTAAAAATCACGCACCATCTCGTTCTTTGATGTCGGCAGATAAACGCCTTCGAGTCGCGTGCAGTTTTTCAATTTCGCCAGCCGCGCCAGCTCGTTCAAAACTTCTTTCTCCACGCCGCGTTTCAACACGCGACAGCTCATCAGCCAGGTGTCAATCTTCATCGTGTCGCCCACTTTTTCGCCGATGATGATGGAAATTAGACCATGGTCGCCGAAACGGTCTTTCAGCCGCACGCTGAAGCCGGCGAAATTTTTATCATTCATCACCGCGATGACTTCTGCTTCGCTGCGGCGGTGCGTCGTCAAATTGAACTGGTTGCTTTTGTTGATGAGCTGCGAGAGTCGCGGGACATCCACCGGCACAAACTCACTCATCACGGATTCCATCTCCAACGATTCGAGATACGACGCCATGTCCGTCACGGTCGCTTCGAGCGCCTTGCGTTGCGCATCGGAGCGATACTGGTTCGTGCGCTCGGCATCCTCGGCGGTGATGTTGCGCGGCTCAAACAAGCGGCAGTCGGCGAGTTGTGTGACGTAATCCGACGGGTCGGGGCCGAGCAGAATCGTCGTCACTTCCGGCGCGAACTGCCGGACGATTTCGATCTCTGCCGGGTTGTCGTCCACAAAGACAAAACTGTCCAAGCCCAAATTTAATTCCGGTGCCATCGCGCGGATGTTTTCCGACTTCGGCTCCCAGTTCGCCTTGAATGAAACGATGTCGTCCAAACGCAAAACCATTTCGGGATGTTTTTGAAACGGCTCCTGCGCCTTGGCCAGGTCATTTTTGCTGCAGACGGCGAGCAGCACGCCGCGCTGCTTGAGCGAGGCGATGTATTTTTGAAACGCCTTGAACGCCTCGCCGCGCGGCGAAGTGTCGCCAAGTTCGATGCCCTCCAAACCATCGTCCGCCAATACGCCGCCCCAGAGCGTGTTGTCCAAGTCGAGTACCAGAACTTTTTTCGGCGCGCGTTTGAGCGCGGCGATGAGATTGGCGGCCTCGCGCGCCAACTCGACGAGCAGCGCGGATGAACACGGCTGCTTGCTCTCGAACCATGAACGCTCGTCACGCGCGGCGATGCCGCCAAGGCGGTTCGCCAGAAATTCCCAATCGCAAATGTTCAGGAATGACGGGGCATTTAAGCCGAGTTCGAGATTGACCCATTTGCGAAACGACCAGTCCGAGCCAAGCGTGCGCGAGCGGAATGCGCCAAGGTCGTGGCGCGCGGGCAGCATGAAATTGGTGGTGATGACTTCGGCGCGCGTTTTTTCATTCACTTTGCGCGCGAGTTCTAAAATTGAATCCACAGCGCGTTGCGCCTCGGCTTGTTGCAATTCCCGCGGGTCGGTCAAATGGCCGGTGTAAGTGCAGCGGCGTTCGGCGGGCAGAATAAAAACGACGTGCGGTGTGAAGGTGTAAAGCTCGCTGTCGTCGTCCATGATTTCGGAAATGTAATTATCGTAATCGCCTTGCCACAACTCAACCGGTAAGCCGTCCACTTCGCAGAGATGTTCGATGAGTTCGTGCAGCGGATACAGGCTGTAGCCGCCGACAATGGCCAGACGGATTTTTTTTGCCGTCACGTTAGGATTTTCCAATTTGCGCGCGTGCGCCTTTTTGCGGAGCGAAGAGAGCAGAAATAATTCTTCGAAGTCGCGCGCGGATCCGGTCAGTGTTTTGAGACAAGACCAAAATTCCGGGTCGTTCGACAACAACAATTTTTTGATTTCACCGGCGTCCATGTTTAGCGTTTGGCGATGAGTTGTTCGAGTTCGAGCAGGCGAAGGTTCATGCTGTTCAGGATCAGGCCGAGGCCGAGCGAGAAAAACGATAGCATGACCAACGCGGCGGCCAGAATCGCGCTCGGCACGCGATGAACAAAATGGTTCGGATCGGTAACGAAGTCATAAACTGGCAGCGAGCCGGCCGCAATCCCCAGTAAAAATAGGACGATGGCGATGCTGCCGAAAAATGTCAGCGGCTTGTAGGATTTGACGATGAGAAACAATCGCAGTAACACACGGAAGCCGTCGCTAAACGTATTTAATTTTGAAAAGCTACCTTCGGGTCGCGCGCGATAGGGCACGGGCATTTCCCGAATGACTTGGCCGCGATAAAGTGCCTGCAAGGTGAGTTCCGTCTCCACGTCAAAACCTTTGGTCGTGACGGGAATCTGCCGCGCAGATTCGCGGGTGAATGCGCGGTAGCCGGAAAAAATGTCGGAGACGTGTGATTTGAACATCCGGTTGATGATGCCGCATACCATCCGGTTGCCAGCGACGTGGAGTGGGCGAAACGATTTTTCGCTGTGATCAGTCAGACGTGTGGCGACGGTCATGTCCGCGTCGCCGCGCAAAATGGGCTCCAGCATTTTGTGGACATGGCTGGCTTCGTAAGTGTCATCGCCGTCCACCATCACGAGCAGGTCTTCCTGAATTTGTTCGAACATGGTGGCGACGACGTAGCCTTTGCCTTGGCGTTTTTCGCGGCGGACTGTGGCGCCGGCCTTGATGGCAATTTCCGCCGTGCCGTCGGTGCAGTTGTTGTCATAGACATAAATTTTTGCATCGGGCAGTTCGCGCCGGAAATCGGCGATGACCTTGCCGATGGTCAGCGCTTCCTGATAACACGGAATGACCACGGCGATGGAAGGTTTGGCTTCGGACATAATTATTTTTTTTGAGCCGGGTTCAATTTCACAAGATACCAAGATTCGTATTTGGGCGGCGAGTGCGCGTCAAGCATTACGTTGCGCGGGTAGGTGAAAATAATTTCGCCGCCGGTGCGGTCGAGCCAGGTTTTAAGGTCAAACTGATAACGCTCTCGGATGCCGCGTTCCGTGACGACGGCGTATTGCAGATCCGGCGGCGGCAGATTTCCGCTGGCCAGCGGTAGGCCGAGATCCACAATCACGCGGCTGCCAAAGGGTTTCCAGAGGCCGTAGGCAGTGTCATGAAAACCGGCGGCGTAGCCCAAGCGCGTGGCGTCTGGTGGCATTTGGTCGCGCAGAGGTGAAAGATCATCGCGCAGGCTGGCCCAAAAGTGGTATTGCTCGGCAACCTTGGCGAGCGCGGGGCTGCCGGTAATGCGCGCGAAAGTTTGCGCCGGAAACAACGGTCGCGTTGGAGTTAAAATAATCACGGGGATCACCATGACGGCGGCAATTCCGGCGAGCACTCCGAAAAATTTTCTGCGCTCGAGCGATGCAACTTTGGGACACCGGAGCAGGGCGACGAGCAGCAGCGGATAATACGCCGCCGCGATGCGCGGTGAATGGTCAGAACCGAGTTTGGCGAGATACACCGCAAACGCCAGCCACGCGAGCCATGGCACGAGCCGCCACGCCGCTGGCAGCGATTCACCGGCCGCAGTTGGAAAACTTATTTTTACAAAAAACAGTCCCGCAAAAAGCAGGGCGATATAAATCGCAAGACCAAAGCCGAGACCGGCCGGACCTTCGTAGGCCATTTCTCCAAAACGAACGCCGGTGAATTCCAAATGTGCCTGACCGAGCCGGTGAACGAACGCGCTGTGGTTGAAGCCGGCCAGCAGGTCGTTGACGCGCTGGCTGCCGGGAAAATACGGGGGCTGCACGGCGTCCTTGGCAAACAGAATCAAATTGGCGGTTGCCGCCCCGGCCGCGCCGTGGGTTTTATTGCCCCACTGATCAACCGGGTCACCCATCCAGTCGCCCGTGTGCTCCCAGGATAAAAATGCCATCGGCAAAAACGAACTCCCGGCGGCCAGCAAAAGCACAAAAATAATTTTCCAGTTGAACCATTTCACTCGCGCCAGCACCGGCAGCAGCAGCACGCCGAGCGGCAACAACAGCGGCAGGTTAGAAACCTTCGCGCCGGTCAGCAAGGCCGCAGCGAGCAGCGCAAACCAAAGTCCGCTAGTCCGGCGCGAATGAAATGAAACGGCGGCGAAGGCGATGGCCGCGAGCAGATAGTTAACCGCGTAGCCGTCATTTTGCAGGCCGCTGCATTGGAGCGCAAAGCAATAGCCCGACGGCAGGAGCCACATCCAGCGACGCGCGCTGCGGCCGTTGACGCCGAGGGCGCGAAAGGCGAGGAACACCAGCGATGGCAGCAGCAAAAAGGGGAGCCAGTTCAGCAGGAAAATAAATCGGTCGCTCCGCGTCAGTTCGATCAGCGGCAGCATCTGCCACTCAAAACCGGCACTGCTGAAATCCAGCCGGTGATCCACCGTGCCGATCCAATACCAATGGTGCGCCGCGCCCCAGCAGAGGATGCGCGGCAGCCGGTAGCTCGCGGCGTCAAAGCTCCAAGGATTGTCATTCACCAGCGCGGCCAGCAGCGACAAACCGACGATGAGCAAATAAATCAACGGCAGCGGCCGGTGTAAACGCCGCCGCCACTTGATGAAGTTGGAAGAGTCATTTCGCGCTGAAGCCGTGGCCTTGAGCCAGAAATAAATTGCCGCCAGCAATGTCGGCAGCAGCGCGAGGTGACCCCAGCCGGAAAGCTGGCTGACCGCCGACAAACTCCAACCGGACAGCGAACACCACGCCGACCAGAGCAGCCAACAGCCAGCGAGCCGCAACGCCAGCGGCAGCGGTCGGACGGTTGGTTTTTCTGCGGACATAAAAAAATTTAGCAACTGCCAAGGTGAATTAAAGTCTAATGTTTAGAGCGCAAATCACGCCGTCGCCGCGCAAAGCTTGCAAGAAAAGATTGGCAGCTAACGCCGCTTGGCGGATGATTCCGCCCGTATTCAATGCACGGATGACTGACGCCCGCGAAATAAATCTGCCCCACTATGTCATCGGCTCCGGCCCGGCTGGCGTGGCGTGCGCACAAGCCCTGTTGCAAGGCGGCGCCCGCGTGGTGCTGCTCGACGGCGGATTGGCGCCGGAAAAATCCCGCGCCGAACTTGCCGCCCAGATGGGCGCGCAGCCGCCGCAAAATTGGAGTGCCGCGCAACTGAAAGATTTCAAGGCCGGCATGAACGCCGGTGCCAAGGGCATTCCGCTCAAGCTCGCCTACGGTTCGGATTATCCCTACCGCGAAACGGACGCGCACCTGCCGGCGGATTATCGCGGCGTCGCGCTCCGTCCGTCCCTGGGGCGCGGCGGTTTCAGCGCGGTTTGGGGCGCGGCGATGATGCCGTATTCGGAAACCGACACCGCCAACTGGCCGGTGCGCAGCAGCGATTTGAAGGAACATTATCTGGCCGTCGCCAAGCTGACCGGGCTGGCCGGCGCGCATGATGATTTGGAAAAAATCTTTCCGCTCCACGCGGAAAATCCGTCCGCGCTAAACTTGAGTGAGCAGGCGAAAATTTTGCGGGCGCGGCTCGAAAAATACCGCGCACCGCTTCGCACGGCGGGAATCCATTTCGGACAGTCGCGGGTTGCCGTAAAGGCTGGTGCGGACGGCTGCGTCTATTGCGGCCTGTGCATGTATGGCTGTCCTTACGGTTTCATCTATAACTCCGAGCAGACGCTCCGCGAGCTTCAGAATAATCCGAACTTCACCTACCGTCCCGATGTCATCGTCACCAGCCTGCGAGAAACCGGCGACCGCACCGTGATCACCGGCTATGACCGCATGAGCCGCACACCGCTGGAATTTTCCGCCGATCGTGTCTATCTCGGTGCCGGCGTGGTGGCCACGGCGAAGATTGTTCTGCAATCGCTCGGCCTTTACGACCGGCCGGTGCGGTTGAAGGACAGCCAGTATTATTTGTTTCCGCTGCTGCTCACGCGGAGCGGCGGTGAGGTGACGCGCGAGGCATTGCACACATTAAGCCAGTTGTTCGTGGAAATTTTTGACGAACGCGTCACGCCGCGCTCGGTGCATCTGCAAATTTACAGCTACAACGACCTTGTCGGGCAGGCGGTGCGGCAATCGTTCGGCCCGCTGGCGAAAATGCTGGAGCCGCTCGCGCGCGGGCTGGAAAAACGCCTGCTAATCGTGCAGGGCTATCTGCACTCCGACCATTCGTCGCAGATTGCGGTCACGCTTAAAAAGGGAAATCCCGACCGGCTGCAATTGTCGGCGGAACTGAATCCCGAAGTGCGCCCGGCCATCCGCCGTGTGCTGCGCAAGCTCATGCGGCATGGACATCAGTTCGGTGCGTGGCCGCTTGCGCCGATGTTGCAGGTGGCGGAACCCGGACGCGGTTTCCACAACGGCAGCTCGTTTCCCATGCGCGCCAATCCCGGCGAATTGGAAACGGACACGCTGGGCCGGCTGCGCGGCTGGCGGCGCATTCACATTGTGGACGCGTCCGTGCTGCCGGACATTCCCGCGACGCAAATCACCTTTTCCGTGATGGCCAATGCGCATCGCATCGGCTGGCACACGGCCGACCAACCGGTTTCCGAACCATGAAAAAAATTTGCGCCATCACCGGCAGCAACGGCTACGTCGGCGCCGCCGTCAAAAGTTATTTCGCCGCGCTCGGCTGGGAAATCCGCGAGTTGACGCGCCATCCGAAACCGGGCAGCAATGCGGTTGAATTTCAGCTCGGCGCTAACGTTGCGCCGGAAGCACTCGCGGGTGTGACCGCACTGGTGCATTGCGCGTATGATTTCCGGCCGCTCACCAAAAAGGAAATTCACGCGGTGAACGTGGCCGGCACGGAAAAGTTGTTTCAGGCCGCGCGGGCGGCGGACGTGGAAAAGATTATTTTCATTTCCACCATCAGCGCGTTCGACGGCTGCCGTTCGCTTTACGGCCACGCAAAACTGGCGATTGAAAAAATCGCGCTCGCCCACGGCGCGCAGATCATCCGCCTCGGCCTCGTGTATGGCAACGGGCCGGGTGGAATGTTCGGCAAGCTGGCGGCGCAGGTGCGGAAGTCGTCCCGAATCCCGCTCATCGGCGATGGCACGCAGATCCAGTTCCTCGTGCATCAGGATGATTTGTGCGCGTTCGTGGAACGCTGCGCCCACGGCGGGGTGAAATTTTCCGGCAAAATTCTGACGGCGGCGAACGCGCAACCGTGGCCGTTCAGGGAACTGCTGCGGGAAATCGCCCGCGGCCAGCACAAAGAAATTAAATTCATTCCGCTGCCGTGGCGCTTCGTCTGGGCGGGGTTGAAAACAGCGGAGCTGTGCGGGCTGCGGCTGAATTTCCGCAGCGACAGCCTGGTGAGTTTGATGCACCAGAATCCGGCGCCGGATTTTTCGGCGAACGCCGGGGTTGGCTTGGTTTGCCGGCCACTGGAAATCAGCAAACTGACAATTTAAACCGATTCAATTTGTTGCCGGCGGCTGGCGTTTCAAGGTCTTGAGGCCGAGCACGCTCATGAAGAAACTCGAGAAGACGGACTGGATGCCCAGCAGGATAAGCGTAGCCGCCGGGATGAGCCGGCGCAGATTCTCCTCGGTGGACGGCAGCAGGCCGAAGTCCGCCTGTTTCCACAGCCACAACGCCCGCGCGAACATCACAAGTCCCGCGAGCAAGATCAGCAAGCCGGCGACGATGCCTCTTTCCAGCGTGAAGGTTTTGAACACGCGCGACAGCTTGGGATCTTCCGGCAGCAAGCCTTCGGCGATGGCAAAAACTTTCGTGAAAAACGCGAACGCCACCAGTTGGAAGCCGACGACGACGCTCATGCACGCCATCATCAACGTGCCGACGTTGAACTGGATGCCGCCGATGTTCACGTCCTGCACCGCCAGCGCGGCGGAAAAGACAACTCCCAGCCCGGACAGCAAAAGTCCCGGCACCAGAAACAGCCAGCGCGGCGAATAAATGAGCATGAACCGGAGATGGCGCCAGCCGTCGCGCCACGGTTTCAGGTGAGGCGGGCGCGAGCGCCCGTCCTTGTGCAGCGTGACGGGCACCTCGGAGATCTTCAGATTTTTCAGCGTGCCCTTGATAGCCATTTCCGAGGCGAATTCCATGCCCGTGGTCTGCAATTCCATCTTGTAAAAGGCTTTCTTGGTGAAGCCGCGCAGGCCGGAATGAAAGTCATGCGCGGGGCATTTGAAAAACACGCGCCCGATGGTCGTGAGCACGGGATTGCCGATCCAGCGATTTTTCCAGGGCATCGCGCCGGGCAGGATGGTGCCGCCGCCGGAGGGTAGCCGGCAGCCCATGATCAATTCGTCGCCGTTCTTGAATTTTTCCACGAAGCGATCAGCCTCGGCGAAATCGTAGCTGTCATCGGCGTCACCCATGAGGATCCATTCGCCGCGCGCGGCCGCGATGCCGCCGCGCAACGCGTTGCCGTAGCCTTTTTCCTTCACGGCCACGACGCGTGCGCCGAGTTTTTCGGCGATGGTCTGCGAGCCGTCAGTGCTGCCATTGTCGGCGATGAGGATTTCGCCCGCGACGCCGGCACGTTCGATGCCGCGCTTCGCCTTTTCAATGCAGCGCGCAATCGTCTCCGCCTCGTTGAGGCAGGGCATGAGAATTGTAAGTTCGACCGGTTGGCTCATGTTGGCGATAGCTTATACAGTTCGGGATGCGCTTGGCGAGATGGGTTTTAACGCAATCGCACCAGACACCAGTCCTGCGCCGGTTCGGCTGCGCGCAGACGCAGGGAAATGGTTTGCACCATTTCGGCATCCATTTGAATCAGCCATTGCGCGAGCGGGCATCTAAAAAATGACTCAAATCCGTCGGGATTCAGCAAAATATAACGAACGCCCTGCGCCTTCAAGTCCGCTGGCCGGTCACCGGGACAAACATGAATGACACGGCGGGTGCCAAACGGCTGCCACAACGACGTTTCCGGTTTATCGTAGGCGGCGTAACCGACCGCGGCGGTATCCGCCGGCAAAGCGGCCAGCACCGGCGCAAAGGCGGTATTCCGGTCGCGATAAATGGCATAGACATCCTCAATGCGCATAAGCTGCGGATGCGCCGCTTCCTGCGTTTGAATTTTTTGCAGCATAAAATCCCTCGGAAACAATGGCCGTGCCGGTGAAACCACCAGCAAGCCCGCAGCAAGAATGAAAACCAAAGCGGCCAGACTGCGCCACCAGCACCGGCGCACCAGCGTTTCGTGGCCGGCGGCGGCCAGAAAAATGGTGAGCGGCAGCAGATAATACGCGGCGAACAGCCGGCCGATGGCGGTGATGTTCGACTGCGTCAGCAGCGCTAGAAACGCCAGCGCGGACGCCCAGCGCAACGCCACCAGCCAGGAAAATTCTGTGGTCGGCAAAATTTTTCCGCGCCGCACCGCCACCGCCAGCACGCTGATGCCGAATAAGATGGTCAGCCCGAAACCCAGCCCGGCATTTTCCTCCGTCTGCATCTGCCCGAGCGGAAACCAGCAGCCGGGCGCTTCGATCAGTGATTCCAATTTCGCGGCCAGCACGGGCGGCAGATGGCTTTTAACCGTGCGATTCCATTTGTCCGCCATCGGAAAAATGGGCGGCACGATATTTTGCAGCGTCAGGGAAACCGCGTTCGCCGCCGTGCGATACACCACCGCGTGTTGCTCCGCGCCACCCGTCAGCCGCGCGCCTGACCAATCGCCGGACATTTTCAGGTTGAAATAAATTGTTGGCAATCCCGAACCGCCTGCAGCCAGCGCACCAACCAGCAAAGTCGCCAGAGGACGGCGGAAAATCATTTTCAGCGACGGCCACAACGCAACCATCCACGGCAGCAGCAGCGGCAGATTATTCGTCTTGGCCGACGTCATCAGCGCGGCGGCGAGAACGGAAGTGAAAAACGCCGCCAGTGAGCCGCTGAATTTTGCGCGCAAAGCAAAGTCCACCGCCGCAAGCGCAAACACCGTGCCGAACAAGTCATTGCCGATGCTGCCGGCCTGCAGCAAAAATCCGTAGCCGGTTGGCGCGAGCCACATCCAATGCCATGCCACGCGCCGACGTACGCCGAGCCGTGTGAAGACACTGAAAACCAGACCCGGCAAAAATAGAAACGAAACAAAATTGATGAGGAACAGCAGCCGGTCGGTTTTCAGCAGCGCGAGGAGTGGCGCGGAAACCCATTCGATGCCGCATGACCGGTCGTTTAGCCGGTCGAAAATGGTATGAATCCAGTGCCATTGCCCGGCGGCGAGCCAGTGCAGCACGCGTGGCAGGCGATACGACAGCGCGTCATAATTCGTCGGCGGATGCAGCGCGCCGCCGAGGAACGCGAGCGCCGCCAGCATCGAAAAGCCCAGCGGAAAGGCGCGGCGGAAACGGCGGCGAAGTTTCGGCCAGTGAATTTTTGGAAAGGCCGCCGAGCCATTTTTTTGTTTCCAGGCAAACAGCGCAATGAGACCCATCGCCAACGCCACGGCGTAACCGCCCGCGTTCAGCTCGTGCACCGCGGACAACGTCCAGCCCGCGCAGTTGAGATATGCGCAGAACCAGATCCAGATGACAAGCAGCGACGGCATTTTGCCGCAGAGTTTCTCCTGGCGGCGGTTTTGAAAGCAATCAAATTGGTTCGTGGATTTAAGGTTTGCGTCGGCGGGAAAAATCGGAAATCGTCAACCGCAAATCTTAAATTAACTTATGCCTTCATTCGACATTGTTTCGCAGGTCAACTCGATGGAGATCGAGAACGCCATCAACCAGGCCAAAAAGGAACTGGCCAACCGTTTTGATTTCAAGGGCAGCAAATGGGAAGTCGTTTTGGAAAAAACGGAAATAAAATTGGTTGCCGACAACGAGTTCAAAGTCGCCACGCTGAACGAGATTGTCATCGGCAAGCTCGCCAAGCGCGGCATTTCGATGAAAAGTGTGGAGCAGTGCGACCCGGACATTTCACCGCTCGGCCACGCCCGCCAGAGCATCAAAATCAAAAACGGCATAGAGAGCACCGTCGCCAAAGAAATCGCCAGCTTCATCCGCGAAAGCAAGCTCAAGGTGACGACGCAAATCCAGGGCGACGAAGTGCGCGTGCAGGGCAAGAGCCGTGATGATTTGCAAGCGGTCATCGCCGCTGTGCGCGCCCATGAATTTCCCGTGGCGGTGCAGTTTGTGAATTTTAGGGATTAAATCAGGCTCGACAACTAAAGCGCCAAGCAGAGAATGTTTACTGAAAATGAAACGGGTTCAAACATTGCTTGCACTGATGCTATTCGCGCTTTCCTGCTCGTTTTTATTTGCAACGCCGCCGGCAGGAATAGTCATCGGCTGGGGATTTAATGGCAACGGAGAGGCTACGGGAATCCCCACCTCATCTCCGCCATTTATATTTACTCATACAAACGATATGCACATGGACGGTTTCAATGGTTTCATTGAGCCTTCATTTACAGGTTCTACAGGGGTGGTGACTATAGCGGGAGAGCCCCTAACCAATGCCATTGCAGTTGCGGCGGGAGATTGTCATGGGCTGGCATTGAGAAACGATGGCACTGTCGTTGGATGGGGATTAAATAATAATGGCGAAGCTACTGGAGTTCCCTCATCGGGTCATGCCACCGGCCAAGTTACAATCGGCGGAATAGTTTTGAGCAATGTTGTGGCCATCGCTGCGGGCTTCCATGATAGTTTTGCGCTGAAAAAAGACGGCACTGTCGTCCGTTGGGGCGGCGTCCAAGTATATCCACCAAATATTCTACATGATGGATTGAGCAATATCACTGCCATCGCTGCGGGATATACTTCTGGCCTTGGAATTCAAAAAGACGGAAGGATGTTGCGTTTGAATGGGGCAAGTTGGATGCCATTACCTGACGCCTGCTTGAACAACATCGTTGCTGTTGCCGCAGGCAATGACATAGATGAAGAGAATTTAGCCATCAAGAAAGATGGCAGCGTAGTCTATTGGCACGGCGCATTTGGGGAGAAACCGGTGCCTTACGGCTTGAGCAATGTGGTTGCCGTCGCGGCCGGAGTGGGAAATTGTCTGGCGCTAAAAAGCGATGGCACAATTGTTGGATGGGGCAAAAATCGCTATGGACAGGTCACCGGCAGTGCGTCAGAAAAAGAACCTTATACTTCAAGTGGATTGGTAACTATTAAAGGCACAGTGTTAAGCAATGTGGTAGCCATTGCTGCTGCTGGAAGCTATATGTATGAAATAGGATACGGCATGGCTCTCAAGCAAAATGGAACGGTAGTTTCGTGGGGAAATTTCAGTCACAATCAAGTTGCGAATGTTCCTGATGGTTTGAGTAATGTGGTAGCCATTGCGGCTGGTGGCTGCGGCAGTAGCGGAAACTCCGGAGGATTTTGTTTGGCAATCAATACGAATTACCCATCGCTTGCGCATTTTCAGTCACATTAAACCTTCACCGTCTGTTTGTATGTCGGCACAATGACTTTGGATTTTGGTTTTATCGGGCGCAAGGTTTTCCGCGTGCGCCAACAATTTCTGCGACTGAAGCTTCGCTACGCCTTGCTCTCGAACAAGCTCGGCGCAGTCTGGCGGGCGAACTCCACGCAGCGGGCGAAGATTTCCGTCGGCGATTCGCTGGCCAGCGCAAATTCCGCCAATGCCCGCGCCTCGTCCAGTTTGACGCGGCGGATGATGTATTTTACCTGATCCAAAACAGCGGGCGCGGCGCTCAATTCATCCACACCGAGGCCGAGCAGCAAAGGCGTGAGAATTGGATCGCCCGCAATCTCGCCGCAGACGCCCGCCCAGATGCCGTGCTGGTGCGCGGCGTCCACGGTCATCTTGATGAGCCGCAGAATCGCCGGGTGCGTCGGCTCGTAGAGGTGCGAAACCTTTTCGTTCGTGCGGTCGGCGGCGAGCGTATATTGGATCAGATCGTTCGACCCGATGCTGAAAAACTTTACTTTTTTCGCCAGCGCATCGGCGATGAGCGCGGCGGAAGGAATCTCGATCATCGCGCCAACCTCCATTTTTTCGTCGAACGGAATTTTTCCCGCGCGCAATTCCTCTTTGCACTTTTCGACGAGCGCGTTGGCGCGGCTCAATTCGTCCAGTCCGGAAATCATCGGATACATCAGCTTGATGTTGCCCTCGGCGCCGGCGCGCAAAATGGCGCGCAACTGCGCGCAGAACATTTCCGGCTGTGCGAGGCAGAAACGGATGGCGCGCCAGCCAAGAAACGGGTTCAGTTCCTGCGCGAGCTGGAGATGCGACGCAAATTTGTCACCGCCCAAATCGAGCGTGCGGATGATGACGGAATGCGGTTTCAGCGCGGCGGCAACCTGGCGATAGACGGCGTATTGTTCGTCCTCGGTCGGCAACTGGTCGCGGTTGATGAATAAAAATTCCGTGCGGAACAAACCCACGCCCTCGGCGCCGTGCGCCAGCACAGATTCAATGTCGTGCTGGTCCTCGATGTTCGCGGAAAGATGGATGATTTTTCCATCCAGCGTGACGGCGGGCTGGTGCTGAACCTCGCGCAGTTTTTCGTCGAGCGACGCCCTGATCTTCGCGAGTTGGCCGTATTCAAACATCGTCTGGTCGGTCGGGTTGACGATGACCGTGCCGTTGTAACCGTCGAGCAGCGCGTAGTCACCGGTCTCCAATTCTTCGCTCACGGTTTGCGCACCGACGACGGCGGGAAAATCCAGCTTGCGCGCCAGAATGGCGGTGTGCGAGGTTTTGCCGCCAATGTCCGTGACGAAGCCGAGGATAAATTTTTTGTCAATCTGCGCCGTCATCGAAGGACTCAAGTCATGCGCGACCAGAATGCATGGTTCCTTGAGATGCTTCAGGTCGAAGGCGTCCTTTACTTCAAGCAGGCTGTCCAACACGCGGCCGGTGAGGTCGCGCAGGTCGGCGGCGCGTTCGCGAAGATATTCATCGTCTACGTTTTCGAGGACGGCGATGTATTTTTCGGCGGCGGCATGGAAGGCGAATTCGGCGTTCGCCTTTTGCGCGCGGATGATCTTGATGACTTCCTCGATGAGCACGCGATCCTCAAGCATCAACAGGTGCGCGTCAAAGATGTCCGCCTCGGACGAACTCATCGTCTCGGACACGCGCCGCTGAACTTCGGTGATCTGCTGGCGCGTGCGGACGAGCGACTGCTCGAACCGCTTGACCTCGGCGTTCACATTGTCGTCAGCCAGCTCGCGCCGAGAGATAACGTGGCGCGCCTGGCGCAGGACAAGGACTTTACCGCGGCACACTCCCGCCGAAACGGGGATGCCGCGATAAATTTTTTCACCTTTGACCTGACCTGACATAAGATTTTAACCAGAAATAGCCGAGCCTTGCGGAGTTGAAAAGCATTTACGCTTAAAAAACCGAAAAATCTTCGTGACCACAAAAAAGCCCGCGCGTGGCGGGCTGGGAAATTCCAAATTGCAAATGCGGATCAGGCGCGTTCCATGTATTTGCCGGTGCGCGTATCAATGCGGATTTTTTCGCCCGTCTTGATGAACAGCGGCGCCTGCATCGTGATGCCGGTTTCGACGGTGATCGTCTTCTGCACGTTGTTCGCGGAATCGCCGCGCACGCCTTCCGGCGCGTCGGTCACGGTCAGCGTGACGCTGGCCGGAATTTCCACCGTCACCGCTTTTTCTTCGACGAACGTCACGGTCACTTCGCCGTTTTCCACGAGATAATTTTTGGCGTCGCCGACGAGTTCCGCCGTGAGCGTCACGGTTTCGTAAGTGGTCGGGTCGGTGAACACATAATCCTGGCCGTCCTTGTAGCTGAATTCCATCTTCGTCGTCATCATCGGCACCGGCTCGATTTTTTCGGTCGAGCTTAGGCGGATGTCCGAAGATTTGCCGGTGCGGATGCTGCGGAGCGAAGCTTGCACGAACGCGCGCAAGTTGCCGGGCGTGCGATGCTGGAAATCCAAAACCACGCAGATGTCGCCGTTGTAATTGATCGCCATGCCGCGGCGAAGGTCGTTTGCTGTTGCCATAAAAAAATTTGCTTTTTTGTTTCTCTAAAAAATGAGTTGCACAGCTTACCCGCAAAAAACCTGAACGCAAGATGCTTTTGCGCGATTCGGCGGGCATTCCTTGACACCACAAATCATTGTATGTTACAAAATGACAGCCACTATTAGCAGTGGTTTTATGCGTTGCCCCAAATGCGGTTGCCAGGACGACAAGGTCATTGATTCGCGCGCCTCGCGCGAGGGCGCGACCATCCGCCGCCGCCGCGAATGCGCCGCCTGCAAGCATCGCTTCACCACTTACGAAGAAGTCGAACACGAAGGCCTCATGGTTTTGAAACGCGACGGACGCCACGAAGAGTTTTCCCGCGAAAAACTTTTATCCGGCATCCGCAAGGCCTGCCAGAAACGCCCCGTCTCGCCAAAAGCGATGGAAGATTTGGTGGACCACATCGTCGCCAGCGTCACCGTGAAATTTGAAGCGGAAGTTCCCGGCGAATTTATCGGCACGATGGTCATGGAAGGTTTGCGCGAACTGGATGAAGTCGCCTACGTCCGTTTCGCGAGCGTGTATCGGCGCTTTGCCGAAGCCACCGATTTCGTCCACGAGGTGAAAAAACTGGAGGCCGCGAAATGATCGCCCTCCGCAACGACTGCCTGCTCTTCCAACTCACCAACGGCGAAAGCGTTCCCTGCTCGTCGGCGATGATCACCGTGGAAATCGTCGGCGGTGCGGACAGCCAGCTTGAACCTGAAATGCTCCGCCACGCCGCCGCCAGCGTGTTCCATTATTTTAAAGTCGAACTCGAACGCGAGAGCGTTACCGTCGGCGAATTTTCCCTCGCGCTCGAAAAAGTCCTGCATCACCTCGGTTACACCATCCATACCGGCGAACCGAACTCCGAAGTTCACGACACCGACCTTGCCCGGCTCATCCACGAAACCGGCGAGGGGCTCGAATTATTTTTCTTCCCGCGCCTGCGCGACGAGTTGCGCGTCCAACTCCGCCAGTCTCCGCGCATCGTGCGTTTTCGTGGACTGCGCGGCTGCGTGAAACAGATCGCCGGCGCGCGCCGCTGGAGCCAGCGCTGCGAACAGCTTCAAGATCAGATCGTGGAATTTCTCCGCCAGTGCATGAACCAGGAAACCGAAAAAATCGGCTGCGCGCTCGTGGTGGAATAGAAATTGGAATTTTCACCACGGTTGGACACGGATTCAGTTTCAAAAAATTCGTGCAACTTGGTTCGACTGCGAAATTATTATCCGCGTTTATCTGTGTTCATCCGTGGTTGATAAAGATTTATGAGCAAAACACTTTTTGAGAAAATCATCGCCCGCGAAATCCCGGCGGCGATTGTTTATGAAGACGATCTCGTACTCGCCTTCCGCGACATCCATCCCGCCGCGCCGACGCATGTTTTGATTGTGCCGAAGAAACCCATTCCGTGCATCGCCGGGGCGACGGCGGACGACCAGAAATTGCTCGGCCATCTGCTGTTCAAGGCTGCTGAAGTGGCGAAGCAACTAGATTTGAAGAACGGCTACCGGCTGGTCATCAACAACGGCACGGACGGCGGCGAAACCGTGCCGCACTTGCACGTCCACATTCTCGGCGGACGCCACATGGCCTGGCCACCTGGTTGAATTCGCACTAGACAGGAATTTTATTTTGCCAAAGTCAAAACTATGACTATGAAACGCGCAATTCTGTGGATTGCCGGAATAATTGCCATTCTCATTGGATTGGCGTTTGGTTATTACCGCTTCATTTTGGATTGGGATGGTAGGCCGATTAGTCACGCGCAAATTTATTTGGCTTTCGCTGAGTCTATGCATGAACCCGGTGTAAACTACGCAAATGATCCGAAGCCATTTCCGAATGTGAAAGGATTAAGTCAAGATTCACTCGCAACCATTCGCGATAAAATGGGCGGCGATATGAATTGGTCCACAAATTATAATTACGTTTCCGGCCTGCGGGAAAATGATCCTGGAGATTTGGTGCTCATGTATTTTAACCGTCCAACTCGCTGGACTTGGTTTGCTGCGGCGCCTCCAACTATTTTCAAAGAGAAGGAATGGATAATTATTCCTGTTGATTTCGGAATAGGAATGCGTCCACGGTCAATTCAGGAGGGGGATTATAGTGAACGTGTTTCCTTGAATGAGTTTCGCAGTCGGTTGAGACGGACGCTAGATTTTGTCCGCACCAATGAGCGTCCAAATTGGCAGACGATTGTCGCGGAGCAAACGAAGTTTCTGGATTCTATTACCAATCAGTGACTAGATAGGCTACAAAAATTTCTGCCCGGCCGCGCAATTCACTTTGCCGGTTTCCCGCCGAGCTGAATCGTCAGGCCTTCGCGCGCGGCTTCCACTTTTAATTTCCCCTTTTGCTTTTTCACCAGCGCGCGGGCGTGTTTCAGGAAGGCGTCAACTTTGCGGTCATCGTGGTCGGGGTCGTGGTGGAAGAGGATGAGTTTTTTCACGCCGGCCTTGAGCGCGAGTGCCACGGAATCATCCACGCAGCCGTGGCCCCAACCGGTGTGTTTTTTGTATTCCGCGCGGTCGTATTGCGAGTCGAGGATCAGCACGTCGGCATCGCGGATAAAATCCAGCAGCTCGCGTTCGTCGCGGCCATGACACGGCTCGGTGTCGGGAAAAAAACAAATGATGCCGTCCGGCGAAAACAACCGGTAGCCCACCGTCACGCCCGGATGGTTGGCGCGGTGTGCGCTGACCAGAAGCTGGCCGATGCTGAAATTAAAATCCTTTAGTTCTTCGATTTCAATGTTGCTGGGCAGTCGCGAAAACGGCACGGGAAAATAAGTGCTTTCCATCTGGCCGGTGACGGCGGCGACGAGGCTTTTGCGCGCGCCTTCGCTGCCGAGAATGTGGAGCCGGCAGCGGGATTCGTAGATTGGCGCAAAAAACGGCAGGCCTTGAATATGATCCCAGTGCGTGTGCGACAGCAGCAGCGAAAGGTTCAGCGTGCCGCCCTTGAATTCCGCCAGCAGCGACTGGCCGAGTTTGCGCAGGCCGGTGCCGGCGTCGAGGATCACGATATCGCGGCCGCAGCGGACTTCGACGCAAGTGGTGTTGCCGCCGTAACGCACCGTGTCCGCGCCGGGAGAAGGTATGGAGCCGCGGACGCCCCAAAACTTGATTTGCGTGACCGTATTGATGGAACTACTCTAACGCAGACGCGGGGAAAAACAAATTTGAAAAATTCGCCCGCCAAATTTTTATGACACCCGCCGTGCAATGCGGGAAAAACCTTGCTTAAGGGCGGTTTTAATCTACTTTCATCCACCCTGTTTAAGTAGAATAACAGTATGGAAAACGCAAGTTGCGAAATGAAATAAACAGCATTTCACATAATGAAATCAATGCAGTGGAAGGGTGGCTGAGTGGTTAAAGGCATCTGACTCGAAATCAGAAGTAGTCGCAAGGCTACCGTGGGTTCGAATCCCACCCCTTCCGCCAGTTTTGCAATGGTTTTATGATTATTTAACATCTTTAAAGCCTCTTCCAATTTCAGGGTTTGTGCTGCTGCCAAAAACATTCGCACGTCTAGCCGTATTTATTTGGATAAAAATTCTGCTCGTTTGTTGCGCCCGATTAAATCTCAGTGACAAGGTTATTCGAGCCGATGTCGTGGCGTAGAGTCAGCATAAAAAAGTACGAACACGCATCCGCTCTCCCGATAAAACGTGCTACGATGTCGGCCGGCCCAGATGACGGGCGTTGGCTGCCGCGCACAGATTTTCGGATTCGGGCTGCCAGTTAATCCGTGGGTCAGCCGGATTTGTGTGGTGGTAGTCCTTAATTCGACTAGATTCAGACCATGAAAAACCGCAGATATGGTCCACTGATTTATGCGGCCGTTGCGCTCGTGGTGGTCTGGGGCATCGCGCTGGCGATTTTTCATTTTTCCGCCAAAACCAAGATGACAGTCGAGCAGCTCCAGCAATATCTGGCCGCGACCGACCTCACCCAGCTTTCACCGGCGGATCGCAGCAAGGCCATCAAGAAGTTTGCGGACATGGTCAATTCGCTTTCGATGGAGGAGCGCATGAAATGGCGGCGGCAGGATGACTGGAAAAAGTGGTTCGACGCAATGACCGAGGCCGAGCGGTCTCAATTCATCGAGGCGACGTTGCCGACCGGGTTCAAGCAGATGCTGGATGCGTTCAGCCAGTTGCCGGATGACCAGCGGAAGAAAATTATTGATGACGCGGTCAATAAACTAAAGCAGGGCGTTCAGAACAACAACGGCGGCGATGATGGCAAGGACGGTTCGCCGCCGTTAAGCCCGGAACTGGAACAAAAAGTTCGTGCGATCGGCATGCAGGCGCTGTTCACGCAAAGTTCGGCGGAAACCAAGGCCGAGCTGGCGCCATTGGTCGAACAGATGGAAATCCAGATTCGCAACGGAAATATTCACTGAATTTTTCATGAAGCGTCAGGCGTTCACGTTGATTGAATTGCTGGTGGTCATCGCCATCATCGCAATTCTGGCGGCGTTGCTGCTGCCGGCGTTGTCGCGCGGCAAGGAGCGCGGGCGAACCATCGCCTGCTTGAGCAATTTGCACCAGATCGGCGTCGCGCTGCAGGTTTATGTGGATGACAACAACCAACACCTGCCATATATGTATGATTCGCTTATCAATTCTACGACAACCAATTCATATCCGCCTGTCAACATCATCCTCACCAACCAGCTTGGCTCGCAGAAAGTCCTGTGCTGCCCGTCTGACACCAAATCATATTTTGAGATAACCGGTTCGAGTTATAGTTGGAATTCCACCCTGAACGGCCAAGATATAAACAACCTTAATTTTATGAACCTGACCGATATGGCCGGAGAGATACCTTTGTTTAACGACAAGGAGTCGTTTCACATTGCGAACGGCCCGAATCATGGCATGAATTTTTTATATGCCGACCAGCACAGCAAAAATTTCTACGAAGGCCCGCAGCTCCCATGATTTCGCTACGCCATGTGCAGAAAAATTTCGGCGCGCGCCTCGCGGTTGACCAGCTTGACCTCGAAGTGCAGCACGGTGAAATCTTCGGCCTGCTCGGCCACAACGGCGCGGGCAAAAGCACCGCCATCGGCATGATGCTCGGGCAAGTTTGGCCTACTGGCGGCGACATCCGCATCTGCGGATTTGATGTCACCGTGCAACGTCAGCACGCGTTGAAAAAAGTCGGCGCGATCTTCGAGGCACCGGTGTTTTACGACTACTTGAGCGGCTGGCGCAACCTGGAAATCTTGAGCCACTACACCGCGCCAACGCCGGCGAAACGCATCCGCGAGGTGATTGATTGGGTTGGTTTGACGGGCCGGGAAAAATCCAAGGTGCGAACCTATTCGCACGGGATGCGCGCGCGGCTGGCGCTGGCACAGGCGCTGCTGCCGCAGCCGGAACTGCTGATCCTCGACGAACCGAGCGACGGGCTTGATCCCGAAGGCATCCACGAAATGCGCCAGACCATCCTGCGGCTGCATCAGGAATTCGGCCTGACCATACTGCTTTCATCACACCTGTTGAACGAGGTTGAACAACTTTGCACGCGCATCGCGGTTTTGAACCGTGGCAAAAAAGTTTTTGACGGCACGCTCGCCGAGGCTACGCAAAAACAGAACTGGGTCCGCCTTCGCGTCGGAAATTTTGATTCCGCCATCGAACAACTCCGCGCCGCGGAGCTCATCAGCGGCGCGCGCGACCAGAAACTGATTTCACTGAACGACGGCGTCGGCACCGACCAGATTGTGAGTTTTCTGGTCGGGCGCGGCATGGCGGTTTTTGAGATCGCGCCGCAGGACGAAACGTTGGAGGATTTTTATCTTGAATTGATGAAACCGCGCGCCCACTGACCATGTTTTTTTACCAGTTAAAAAATGAATTGTGGAAGCTCTTCGGCAAGAAGCGCACCTACATGGGTTTTTTGATGCTCCTGCTGGCGCAATTGCTCATAGTGGGTTTGCTCCGCTATTATCCGCCGGCCCATCACTCCATCGCGCGCACTGTGGAACGCAGCGGCTTCATTGGCGAACGATACCTTTCCATGCTCACCATCGCCACGATCATGGCCGTGGTGCTGGCCTACACGATGCTGCCGCTTTACGTCGCGCTCATCGGCGGCGATCTGGTGAGCAAGGAAGCCGAGGACGGCACGTTGCGGATGATTCTTTCCCGTCCGGTTTCGCGCGTGCGGCTGCTCTGCTTGAAATGGCTCGCGGGCTTTGTGTTTGCCATCGTGCTCGTGTTGGCGCTGGCATCTGGCGGAATGTTTTTTTGCGGGCTATTTTTCCCCGTCGACGGCGGGCTGTTCGCGCAGGTGCCGGGACAGGACTTGGGCATCTTCAATTTCGCCGACGGCTTGGGCCGCTTTTTTCTCGCGCACATTTTCCTGATTGTCAAAGCTGGCACCATCATGAGTCTGGCCTTCATGTTTTCCTGTTTCAACATGAAGCCCGCTGCCGCCGCGATTCTCGCGCTTTCGTTGATTTTGCTGGATCGCATCCTGATGGAAATCCCTTACTTTCAGGATTTGAAAGAATGTTTCCTCAGCTATCATTTGAACATCTGGCAGGTTTTTTTCCAGCCGCACATCCCGTGGTGGCAGGTCGGCGAATCCACCGGCATTTTGTTCGGCTTCAACCTGACTTTTTTGATCATCGGCCTCGCGGTCTTTCAGGTGCGCGACATCAAATCCTGAACGCTCGCAACTGTGTGGCTGTTGTATGCTGCCGGCGGTTCACAAAAACTTATCGCTAGGTTTGTCCGCCGAAAACCGGTAATAAATTGCCGTGGCTTCGCAAGACAAAACCCGCCTGACCACGCTGACGCGCGTGATCGCATTGACGGCACTTTATTTCCTGGGCGGATTGCTCGGCAAGGAAGCTTCGTTTTTTTCCGGCACCGTGGCCTTGGTATGGCCGCCATCGGGCATTGCGCTGGCGGCCATTTTACTTTTTGGTTACCGCTTCTGGCCGGGCATCGCCGTCGGGGCGGTTTTGTTTTCGACCTTGGACGGCGTGCCGCTGGGTTTCTTCACACTCGGCACCGCTGTCGGCAACACCATTGGCGCGCTGGTCTGCGCGCTGTTGCTGAAGCGGTTGGTGAATTTTCAGAATGGCCTCACGCGCACCCGTGACGCGGTGGGCTATATAGTGCTGGCGTGCGTGCTTGGCACCACGGTCAACGCCATGTTCAATGTCGTCAGCCTGGTTTACGCCGGACAGGCGACGTGGGATCAAATGTTCCCGCTGACTCTGGCTTGGTGGATTCCCAATGCCTTGGCGGTGCTCGTTGTCACGCCGGCCATCATCACCTGGTCCACACCAACTGCGGGACGCCGGCGATTTCTTCACGTGGCCGAGGCGGTGTTGTGCGCGGCGGGACTGGTTGGCGGCACGCTGATTTCATTCAACACTTGGTTTGTGTATGGCCTGCAGGAATACCCGCTGGCGTATCTGCCTTATCCGTTTCTGGTCTGGCTGGCGTTGCGGTTCGGTCCGCGCGGCGCGACGACCGGCACGCTGCTTGTGGCGGCGCTCGCGATCTATTCACTGGTGCAGGGACGCGGACCGTTTGTGACCGGCCGCGAAGCGGACAGCCTGCGGCTCATCGGCAGTTACATCGGCATCATCGCCGTTTCCAATCTGCTGCTGGCCGCCGCCACGGCGGAACGGCGCAAAGCCCAGGCTGAAGTCGTCGAAAATGAAAAGCGCCTGCGCACCGTCGTCGCCGATCAGACGGACTTGCTCTGCCGGTTCGAGCCGGACGGCAAACTGACCTTTGTCAATCCCGCCTTCTGCCGCTTCCACGCCAAGGAACCGGCCGAACTGCTTGGCGCCAATTTTTTCCAGACGCTTGAAGAAGGCGAGGCGAAACAACTGCGCGCCAATCTTCAAGCTTTGCCGAATGACGATCCGGTCTGGAATTTTGACCGCCACGCCGCCGCCGCCGCCGGCCATCGGGAATGGCATCAATGCAGCATCCGCCGCCTGCTTCGGGACGATGGCCAGACCGAATTTCAGGCCGTCATGCAGGACATCACGCCGCGCAAACGCGCCGAACTGTCCGCGCACGAAGCCAAGCTGTCGCTGGAAAAAATGAACCTCCAGCTCCAGATGGCCGCCAACGAATCGCGCGCCGCCGCCGAGCAGGCCAACCGTGCCAACAACGCCAAGAGCGAATTTCTAGCGAATATGAGCCACGAGATCCGCACGCCGTTGAGCGGCATCCTCGGCATGGTGGAGCTGCTCGCGCAGACCCGGCTGGACAAGCGGCAGCGCGAGTTTGCCGATGCCGCCGCCGAAAGCGCCAACGCCCTGCTACGCGTCATCAACGATGTGCTGGATTTTTCCAAGATCGAGGCCGGGAAAATGACCGTGGCGCGCGAGGATTTTTCCGTCCGCGCGATCGTGGACTCGGTTTTGGAAAACGTCGCCGCGCGCAGCACGGGGAAAAAAATCGCGCTCACAGCCATCGTCCGCCGCGAAATCCCGCACCGGCTCACGGGCGACCCGATCCGGCTGCGGCAGGTGTTGCTCAACCTCGTCGGCAATGGCATCAAGTTCACCGAGCGCGGCGAAGTCGTCGTCCGCGTGCAGTCACAATTCCACTCGCAGGGGAAAAGTGTTTTGCGCTTTGAAGTCGCCGACACCGGCATCGGTTTGAGCAACGACGAAATCAAAAAATTGTTCCAGCCGTTCGTGCAGGCGGACACGTCGTCGTCGCGGAAATTCGGCGGCACGGGGCTTGGCCTCGCCATCTCGCGCAAAATCGTCGAGCTGATGGGAGGAAAAATCGGCGTCACCAGCGCGCCCGGCAAAGGCTCGACATTCTGGTTTGAGCTGCCGTTTGAAGTACCGCCGCAACCGGCCATCGAACGCAGTTTCCCCGGCCTCGTTTTCTTGCAGACCACCGTCGCCGCGCTGGACGCGAGCCTGCGCGAATCGCTCGTCGAGCAGTTGCAGGGCTGGGGCGTGGACTGTCGCGCCGTGGCGACGGCGGCGGAACTCAGCCGGACGCTGCGCCATGATTTGCGCTCGGCGGTGATTCCATTGGTGATTTGCGATGATGAAATGCTCGCGAGCGGCGGCGAGGAATTGCGCCGTCAGCTTGTCGATAACAAAGAACAGGTGCAGAGCATTTTACTCGCGAATCCTGCCGGTTCGCTCGGCATGGATGCGGCCGGCCCGGCGGGCTTTGTCAATGTGCTGCTCAAGCCGGTGCGCGAACAGCCTTTGTTTGACGCGCTCCTCGCAGTTGTAGCCGGTGTCAAACCGGAGTTGAACCAGCCCGCCGAGCCGGCGGACGGCGCTGCGGAATCCGTTGCGCGTGAAACGGCAATGTCGAAGCGCACGGCCATTTCCGATTTGCGAATTTTGGCCGCCGAGGATCATCCGTTCAACCGCAAGTTGTGCCAGTTGATCCTCGACAATTTTGGCGCGCGTGCCGAATGGGCCGTCAACGGGCGCGAAGCTGTCGAAAAATTCCAACCCGGAAATTTTGACGCGATTCTGATGGACTGCAACATGCCGGAACTCGACGGGCTTGAAGCCACCGCCGTCATCCGCAAAATTGAGGTCGAAAAAAAAGTATCACGGCGCGTCCGCATCATTGCCATCACCGCCAACGCGCTGACGGGCGAACGCGAACGCTGCCTCGCCGCCGGCGTGGATGATTATATTTCCAAGCCCTACACGGCGCAGCAGCTTTACCAGTCCCTGCTCGCCGCCGTGCCACCGGCGGCGGCGGTCGGCACTGATCAATTTGACCCCTCCAAGTTGGAACAACTTTGCAACGAGCTTGAGCGCGCGGCAGTGGCGGAAATGGTGAATGATTTTCTGAATGAGCTGCCTGTGCGCCTTGACGAAATCCAGCGGCTCAACACCGAGGCGCTTTGGAAAGAACTCGAACGCGCCACGCATTCGCTCAAAGGCTTGTGCGCATTGTTCGGGCTGCAGCCGCTTTCCGAGACGATGCTCGCCATCGAGGACGCCGCCGAGGCCAATGAAGCGCAAGCCGTCAGCGCTCTTTTGGTGAATCTGCCGGCGCAAGTTGGAACCGGCGTCCGACAGCTTCGCCACTGGCTCGAACATCAGAAAACACCGCCGGTCGTTTGAAATATTTTGTGTTCTTCCAAATTTTTTGAGCCGGAAATACATCAAGCCATGAACACCGATGTGCCGTCACCGCGCAACCGCGGCGGCAAATTTTTTTCCGTGCTTGGACTTTTGTCCGCGCGGTGCTAACAATCAGCAGATTCGATGCAGGACAAGATACCAGCCGTCCAGACCGAACGTCCGCCGATTGCCATTCTCGGCGTGCCGTTCGACAGCGTCAACCTTGCCGAAATTCTCGCTCTGGCCGGCGAAATGATCGTGTCCGGCCGGCCGCACTACGCCACGACCGTGGGCGTGGACTTCCTTGTGCAATCGCTGGAGGACGTGGAGTTGCGCCGTATTTTGTTCGATGCGCATTTGGTGGTGGCGGAAGAAAAAGCCGTCGTCCGCGCGGCAAAAATCCTGGGCAACCCGCTGCCGGAAAACGTCACCGTGCCCAATCTCATACCGCAACTGCTCACGCTCGCAGAACAAAAAAACTGGCGTGTGTTTTTGCTGGGCGTGGATGACGCCGTGGCCGGGCAAATTCGTGCGCGTCATCCAAAGCTCCAACTCGTCGGCGCGTATGCGCCACCGGAAAAACTGCTGCTGGAGATGGATCACGCGGACATTCTGCACCGCTTGCGCGGGGCCAAGCCGGACATTTTGTTGGTCGCCTTCGGTTCGCCAAAACAGGAAAAGTGGATCAACATGAATTATCGCGAGGCCGGCGTGCCGTTCGTGCTAGGCGCGGGCATCGCGTTTGATTTTCTGACGGGCGTCGGCAAACCTCAAAAACACGGTGCAAAAAAACTTTTGAAGTTCACCGGCGCCGTGCTGCGGCAATGGCTGCGGCTGCGTTCCCGCAAATCTCCACCGGTCACCGGGCCAGCGGAAGTGGTGCCCGACCCGTTCGGCAATCTGGTCATCCACGCGCCGAAACAACTCGGCGCGGCGGAGGCGCTGACATACCGCGCCGAGTGGTTGCGCGCCGTCGAGAGCGGCCACATCATGTTTGATTTGTCGGCCACGGAAGCCACCGACAGCACCGGCATCGGCCTGCTCATCCGGTTGCGCAAACGTGCGCGCGAACTCGGCCATCAATTTTTTCTGGTCGCGCCCCGGCCTTCGTTGGCGGCGGCATTACGCCTGATGAAGCTCGATGAATTTTTCACCGTGCAGGCGAGCGTCGCCGGCGCGCATATCCTGTTGGAAAGCCTCGCCCGCTCGCCGGTCGTCACCAGCGGCTTGCAGGCGGCGGAACTCCAGATCCGCTGGTCCGGCGAAGTCACCGCGCTCAACTCCGTCGAACTAGGCGTCCACACCGAATCCGAATTGTCCCAGACCTCGTCGGGCATGGCCGTGGTGATTGACCTGTCGCGCGTGACGTTTGTGGACAGCACCGGTATCGGGCTGATGCTGCGGTTCAAAAAAAATCTCAAGCGCCGCGACATCAACCTCAAATTTACCAACGCCACCGCGCCCGTCCGCAATGTGTTCCACCATACCCGGCTCGAAGAATATCTGCTCGACGAGGGCAAATAGGAATCAGCTCTCCGGTTCCGTTATTGTTTAGGTTTGCGCCGGTTCGCCGCGCAATTTTTTCAGTGCTTCCAAGGCCGCCGCGCTCTCGGCATTTTTTTTGCTTTTGCCCGTGCCGCGCGCGAGTTCCACGCCGTCGTGCCGCACGGCACATTCAAACACGCGGTCGTGATCCGGCCCGCTGGCGGAGATGAATTCATATTCCGGCGCGCGCGGCGAACGCGATTGCAGCAACTCTTGCAACTCGCCTTTCGGATTTTGAAAGTCGGTCCCTTCCGCCAGCGCGGTGAAATCGGTGGCGAACTCGCGCAACACAAATGCGCGTGCGGCCTCAAATCCGCCGTCGAGAAAAATCGCGCCGAGCAGCGCTTCGAACGCGTCCGCCAAAGCTGAGGCGCGTTCGCGACCGCCGGTGTTCTCCTCGCCGCGACTCAAAATCAGATGCGCGCCGAGTCCGAGTTCGCGCGCACGCGCCGCGAGCGAACCGGCGTTCACCAATTTCGCGCGCGACTTGGTGAGCGCGCCTTCGTCCGCCGTGGGAAATTTTTCAAAAAGTTCGCGCGACAATACCAAACCTAGGACGGAATCGCCGAGAAATTCCAGCCGCTGATTGTGCGTCAACGCGGTATTCGCCTCGTGCGCGACGGACGGATGCGTGAGCGCGAGGCGCAAAAGATTTTCGTCGCGGAAAGAATGGCCGAGACGGATTTGAAGTTCGGCGAGAGCGGACATGGAAAAATTAACTGGCCGTGGCCGTTTCCTCGGCCGGCGGCGTTTCGCCAATGGCGGCAATGGATTCCGGCGTGACGGGAATTTCATTCACCGCCGGATTCACGCCTTGCTCCAGCAACATCGCCACGTCGCGCTGCACTTGTTCAAGTTGATCCAGATGCAAATTCGGATCGGCAATCGCAAAGATGTCGCCCGTCTTCGGCTGTTCGTAAATGAAGATGCGCTGGCCGTCGCGCGTGATCTGCTCCTTCACCTTGAGCAGCCGTTTGCGTTCGAGCATCACGGCGAGAATATACGCGGCGGGCGCGTAACGCGGATCGTTTTGCGCGACAAGTTTGCGCAGGACGGTCTCGGCGGTTTCCTTTTGGATGGCCTCGACCGGTTGCGCGGGCGGCACTTCAAAAATTCCCTGCCAGTGCGAGATGAAACCGCTGCGGCTGCGCGCGTCGCCGGCGAATTGTTTTTGCCAGCACGGCTCGCAGATGTCCGAGCGGCGCAACTCCGGCGCGAGTTCCAGCAGCAGTGTGTGATACGGCTGCTGGTCGGTAAACGGCTGGGCGCACGCCTCGCAAGCGTGCGCGCGGGATTGGATGTTCCACTCGTTCATGGGCGCGGGAATTTAACAGGAACCAAGTGGCGGGACACGAAGAAATTTTTGGGAAAGTTTAATCGTAATTATTTGCGCGGCGGTAATGGACGCGGTGGATGTGCGGGAATTACTACTGCGGAAAATTATTTAGGCCAAATTACGCGGTTGCTTTCGTCGTTGTAGATTGCTGTAAATTCAAATTGATTGTTGTTCAGCCGTTCGACATGAAGCATTGTGTGGTCAAAGCCGCCCATCCAAACGTAATTGACCCAGTTTGAGTCCTCGTCAATTCTTAAAATCTTTAATTCGGCCAATTCTGGCGGAACAGCCGCAGCTTTCATTGTCCAATTGTTCTGGTTGAAATTAGTGAGATATTTTTGCGTTCTTTCTGTCCAAATTTGGAAATCTTTCTCGGTCAACGAATCCATGTATTTTTGCCCAGCTACCATTTGTCTGCCACCCTCGCGAACAAATTTTACTATTGGAAAGATAGACTTAAAGAAAATCAGCAACCAAGAAATGAGTATTACAGAACTCAAAATTGTTAAGCCGATTTTTGTGGAGCGCGTCATTTTCAATTTTGCCCCAGCTTCTTCGATTTCTCCGTTGCGGCGCGGACGGCGCTGATCACGGTGGCGCGGAGTTTGCCTTTTTCCAACGCGTGCAGGCCTTCAATCGTCGTGCCGCCAGGACTCGTGACTTGATCCTTGAGCGCCCCGGGATGCTGGCCGGTTTCCAAAACCATTTTCGCGCCGCCCAAAACGGTCTGCGCCGCGAGCTTCGTCGCGATGTCGCGCGGCAATCCGGCGGCGACGCCGCCGTCGCTCAACGCCTCGATGAATTGATAAACATACGCCGGGCCGCTGCCGCTCAAACCGGTCACGGCATCGAGCAAATTTTCTTTCACCGGAAACGCCACGCCGACTGCGGACAAAAGTTTTTTCGCCAGTTCGCCGTCCGCCGCCGTCGCATTTTTGCCGAGCGCAAACGCGGACGCGCCAGCGCCCACAAGCGCGGGCGTGTTCGGCATCACGCGGATGACGCGCGCGCTGGCGGGCAGATGATTTTCCAATTTTGAAATCGTCACGCCCGCCGCGATGGAGATGAGCAGATGATTTTTCGTGAACGCGCCGGAAATTTCCGCGAGCGCAGCGGCAACTTGATCCGGCTTGGTCGCGAGAATCAAAACACTCGCGGCCTGCGCGACGGCCAGATTCGCCGCGACCGTTTTCGCGCCCGTTTCCTTGGTGAAATATTCGCGCGCGGCGGCAAATGGATCGGCGGCGAAAAGTTGTTTCGCGGTCACAAGTTTTGCGTTCACGAAGCCGCGCGCGAGTGCGGTGGCCATTTTGCCCGCGCCCAGAAAACCAATTTTCAATTGCGTTGCCATGCGCAGTTTGTAGCAGGCAAACGGTTGGCGCGGAAGTGAAATTGGTGGGACGAAACGGCGGCGGGAATTCACGGCTTGTTTTCGCGGGAACGAAAGTTATGCTTCCACGGCTGGCCAAAGATGTCCATCACTCGGAAATCCTGGGATTCATTTGAAGCGTTGCGCGCCGCCGCGCAGGCGGGCGACGCGCAGGCGCAATGTTATCTCGGCGTCTGCTACCAGAACGGCCAGGGCGTGGAGCAGAATCATCAAGAGGCAGTCAAATGGTTACGCCGCGCGGCGGATCAAAATGACTCGGTCGCGCAATGCTATCTCGGCGTCTGCTACTGGATGGGCCAGGGCGTGCCGCAGGAATTTTCCGAGGCGGCCAAATGGTTGCGCGAGGCGGCGGATCAGGACGATCCGGCGGCGCAGTTCAATCTCGGCACACTTTACGAAACCGGCCAGGGCGTCCCGCAAAATTATGCCGAGGCGGTGAAATGGTATCGCAAGTCGGCGGAACGCGGCTATCCGGCGGCGCAATTCAACCTCGGCGTTTTTTTCGAGCAAGGTCAGGTTGTGGAACAGGATTTTGCCGAGGCGGCGAAATGGTATCTGCTCGCCGCCGAACAGGAACTGGCCGACGCGCAATGCAATCTCGGCCTGTGCTACCAGACCGGTCGCGGCGTGAAGCAGAACAACAAGGAAGCGGTCAAGTGGTTCATCCGGGCCGCGCAGCAGGGCAATAAGACCGCGCAGCACAATCTCGGCCTGCACTACGCCGCCGTCGAGGCCGACCAGTCGTTGGAATGATCAATCCGCGAGTTCCGCGAGTTTCGATTTCGCCGCGCCAGAATCAATTGTTTTACCCGCCAAATCCCAGCCGGCCGCGAACGACTTCACTTTTCCCGCCACGAATAAAGCCCCGCCGGCATTGAGCAAAACCGCGTCGCGCTTCGGCCCACGATCTTCACCGCGCAGAATTTTCCGCGTGATTTCGGCGTTTTTAAATTTGTCACTACCGAGTAAATCTTCCAGCGTCGCCGGTTGCAGCGGAAAATTTTCCAGCGCCAATATCGAAGCCGTAAAACCGCGCTCTTGATAAAATTCCGCGACAAAATTTTCGCCCAGCGTTGAAAGCTCATCCAGTTTGAATTCTGAAACCGTGCCGCATACGACCATCGCGCGGCGGACGCCGAGTGATTGCAAAACGTGCGCCA